>Ga0213823_1000297_pt1 | contig 48432 bp, 35 predicted proteins | sample MC6MC0907MG_FD_179887 | JGI IMG/M metagenome (GOLD analysis project Ga0213823, IMG submission 179887) | Enriched soil aggregate microbial communities from Iowa State University, Ames, United States - MC6-MC0907-MG | ecosystem: Environmental > Terrestrial > Soil > Unclassified | place: USA: Iowa...
TCCAGTGGCTGATTGGCGATGATGCGCACAACAGCGTGTTTGCCTGGCTGCGCTGGAGCAGCAATGGCGAGCCGCTGCTGGTGGTGGCCAACTTCACGCCGGTGCCGCGTGAGGGGTATCGCATTGGTGTGCCGTTCGGTGAGCGTTGGCAGGAGTTGCTCAACAGTGATGCCGAGCTGTATGCCGGGTCGAACGTGGGCAACCTGGGTGCGGTGGAGAGTCATGACATTGCCAGCCATGGGCAACCGCTGTCGCTGGCTCTGAACCTGCCGCCGCTGGGGGTATTGGTGATGAAGCCGGCCTGATAAGTTGCCTGAACCGGCCCTATCGCGGGCAAGCCCGCTCCTACAGATACCCAGCTGCCCTCAGGCCCAATGGTTTACCTGTAGGAGCGGGCTTGCCCGCGATAGGGCCGTGCCTGTCTACCACCGCATCCGCACACCCAGGCTACCAATCAACCCATTCAAATCATTGTCATCCACATCACTGCTGTAATCGGCACTCACAAACAGCGCCACCGACGGCGTCACCCGCGCCACCAGGCCCAAGCCCAGTTCCACCGTGGTCGAATACCGCGAGCCGGAAATCTTGTCGACTTGGTCCAGCTTCACCTCGTCAGCGTTGCTGAAGTCATACCAGACGTTGGTCCGCACATAGGGCTCGATCGGCATCCCTCGCACTTCGTAGCGCCCGGACAACTTGGCACCGACCCGGCCGCTCCAGGTCGGCTGGCTGTCGAACGCCTGCAGCGTCTCTTCCTGCACCTGATTGCCGGGGAAGAACTGTTGGTTGATCAACTGGGCCTGCGGCTCGATCACCCAGCTGCCACCCAGGCGGATCGGGTAACCACCCTCCACCGAGAAGGTCATCGCGTGGCCGCTGTCGTCCAGCCGTTGGCCGCTCTCGCCACGGCCCAGCACATCGATGCGCGAACCCATGGCCACGGCATCCAGGTGCCAACCCTGCTCATGGGTCATGCTCCAGTACACCCCCAGGCTCTCGCCGCTGAGGTTGACGGCATTGCGCTGCTTGTCGCCGAGCAGCGGGCGGCTGCCGTTCAAGCTGCTTTGCAGGTTGTTATGGCCGACGAAGATGCCTGCGCGGTGCACATTGCCGCCGCCGGTTTCGAGCACGAACAGGTCAGGGCCGATCATCAGTTGCTGACTGGGCGCTTCGAGCTGGTCGGGTGCTTGTGCCCCAGGCCGGGCGGTACCTGGGAAAAATTGCATCCATTGGCTGGCCATCAAGTCGGGTGCGGCCTGGCCATGGCGATCGCCCATCTTGTCGCTGAACGCGGCCAGCGTGCCCAGGCTCACGCCGCTCGCGCTAACGGGGTCGAGCGACAGCTGCGGCATCGCCGGTTGCTGCAAGAACAGGGGCGAGCTGGGGTCATCCTGCAGTTCGAAGGCAAAGGTTTCCACCGGGGTTGCCAGAAGCATCGACGTGGAAACCGCGTAGAAAATACGGTCGAAGCGCAACGGATTCGAGGCTCTTTTCATGGCGGATCTCCTGTTTTTTTTTGTTGTACAGCCCAAGTAACTGGCCTGTCGTCACGAGCTGTACGGCAAAAACAGTGGGCGACCAGAACCGGCACGCCAGCTTTCGCAAGCGCGCACGAAGGCGCGGGCTAGAGGCCCGGCGCTACGTTTTACTGCTAGTGATAATGTTCAGCTAAGAGGAGGGAGGGGCTTGCGTCAAGAAAGCGTGAACGGACCGTTCATGGCGTGTCCCGTGAGCTATCTTGTTGATTACCTGTGCAATTGACTCAGGTATAGCGAGCTTCGCTATTTCCCCCGCGGTGGCTATGCCGAATCATTGCAAAGACGGGCCCCATCAGGCAGTGGCGAATGGTCGCAAAGGTGCGTCCAAGGTTGCATCAAAGGTGCGGCGCGAGCAGGCCGTAGTGGCGCACGAACGCTTCGTGCGGGTCGCGCGGCAAACCCAACGTGCGTTTGCCGCGCCGCTTCCAGTCTGTGAATTTACTGGCAAGGGTTACCGGTGAATTCCCGGATCACTCTTCCTCGCGCTGCAGCACCATCAACAGGAACGAACGCCCCTTGACCTCGAAGGTGGTATCGAACTGCAGATGCTGCCCTTTGCGCAGTTCAGGCCGGTCGGTATCCACCAGGCAGCTCCAGTAATCCCCCTCCGGCACCGCCGGCAACAGGAACGGCACCACATCGTGGTGGGCGTTGACGATCAGCAGCACCGTGGCCTCCGACCCCGGCCGTGCAATCCCGCTCACCTGCGCTCGCCCATCGATCAGCATGCCCAGGCAGCGCCCGTGCGGATCCTCCCACTGCTCCACGCTCATCTCGTTGCCATCCGGCGCCAGCCAGGTGACATCCTTGACCCCGATCGCTTCGTTGTAGTCGCCGACCAGGAAGCGTGAACGACGCAGCACCGGGTAGGCCAGGCGCAACCGGGTCAGGCGTTTGACGAAGGCCAGCAGGTCCTTGCCGTCCTCGTCCAGGTCCCAGTTGACCCAACCGATTTCACTGTCCTGGCAATAGGCATTGTTGTTGCCATGCTGGGTACGGCTGAACTCGTCGCCGGCGACAATCATCGGCGTGCCTTGGGCCAGCAGCAGGGTAGCGAAGTAGTTGCGCATCTGGCGCATGCGCAGGGCGTTGATTTCGGGGTCGTCGGTGGGGCCTTCGGCGCCGCAGTTCCACGACAGGTTGTTGTCGGTGCCGTCCTGGTTGTTCTCGTCGTTGTCTTCGTTGTGCTTGTTGTTGTAGGACACCAGGTCGCGCAGGGTGAACCCATCGTGGGCGGTGATGAAGTTGACGGAAGAGTAGGGCCGCCGGCCGCGGTTGTTGAACATGTCGCCCGAGGCGGTCAGGCGTGCGGCGAAGTCGGCCAGCTGGCCTTCGTCGCCTTTCCAGAACGCGCGCGCGGTGTCGCGGAAGCGGTCGTTCCACTCTGCCCAGCCGGGGGCGAAATTGCCTACCTGGTAGCCGCCGGGGCCGCAATCCCAGGGTTCTGCGATCAGCTTGACCTGGCTGAGCATCGGGTCCTGGCGGCAGGCGACGAGGAAGCCGTGGCGCTCGCTGTAACCGTCGTGGTAACGGCCGAGGATGGTCGCCAGGTCAAAGCGGAAGCCGTCCACATGCATCTCGCCGGCCCAGTAGCGCAGCGAGTCGGTGACCAGCTGCAGCACGCACGGGTGACTGAGGTCCAGGGTGTTGCCGGTGCCGGAATCGTTGATGTAGTAGCGCTTGTCGTCGGGCATCAGCCGGTAGTAGGAGGCGTTGTCGATGCCGCGCATGGACAGCGTCGGGCCGCGCTCGTTGCCTTCGGCGGTGTGGTTGTAGACCACATCGAGAATCACCTCCAGGCCCGCGTCATGCAGGTGCGCGACCATCTCCTTGAACTCGGCGATCTTGCCGCTGGCGAGGTAACGCGGGTGCGGCGCGAAGAAGGCGATGCTGTTGTAGCCCCAGTAGTTGTTCAGGCCTTTATCGAGCAGGTGCTGGTCATTGACGAAGGCATGGATCGGCAGCAGTTCGATGCTCGATACGCCCAGGTCCTTGATGTGCTTGAGCAGCTCGTCGTTGGCAAGGCCGGCGAAGGTGCCGCGCAGCTCTTCCGGTACTGCCGGGTGGCGCATGCTGATGCCGCGGGCGTGCGCCTCGTAGATGATGGTGCGTTCCCATGGGATCTGCACGCGCTGGTCGCGGCCCCAGGTGAACGCCGGGTCGATGACTTTGCACTTGGGCACGAAGGGCGCGCTGTCGCGCTCGTCGAACGACAGGTCGCCGTCGGGGTGGCCGATGGTGTAGCCGAACAGCGCCTCCGACCATTTCAGGTTGCCGACCAGTTGTTTGGCGTAGGGGTCGATGAGCAATTTGTTGGGGTTGAAGCGGTGGCCGTTCTCTGGCTCGTAGGGGCCGTAGACGCGGTAGCCATACACCAGGCCCGGATGAGCGTCGGGCAGGTAGCCGTGGTAGATCTCGTCGGTGTATTCGGGCAGCTCGATGCGCTCTAGTTCCTGCTCGCCCGTGGAGTCGAACAAGCACAGCTCGACCTTGGTGGCGTTGGCCGAGAACAAGGCGAAGTTGACCCCCAGGCCGTCCCAGGTGGCGCCGAGCGGAAACGGCATGCCCTCGCGCAGGCGGGATGGGGCGATGGAGCGGGTTTTCTTAGGGGTGCGGGGGCTCATGGCAGTCCTCGGATAGCCGTAGGGAAGAGGTTAGCGGTGGGTCAGGGGTGGCCTCATCGCGGGCAAGCCCGCTCCCTGTAGGAGCGGGCTTGCCCGCGAAGAGGCCGGAACAGGCTCAGCCCGCAGTCGGCTTTTTCACCGCCCGGGGCTTCTTGGCTACAGCCGGCTTGCCCCCCGGCAACGCTGCCGCCTTGGGCTCTGCAGGCGCCTTGGGCTTGGCCGCTGCCTTTTTGCGTGGCGCTGCCTTGGGCGCGAGCGCTTCGGCCTCGGCCAGCTTGCGGGCCATGTCCCAGTGGCGCTCCTCCTCACCCTCTGGTTTGCCTTCAGATTCCCAGATCTGGTAGGCAAATTCGCGGATACGTTTTTCATCGACACTCATCATGACGCTCCTGATGCTCAAGATTGTTGTATCAACACATTGACCGGAAATTCCGACAGCACGGCGCTTAACATCAGCTCCTTTGAAGGGCTGACCACCGCGCTTGGGAAAAGTCCCATCGAGTTGGCGGGCGACAAGGCAAACGGCAGAATTACCCGGGTGTCGTCCCAGTTCTGTGCCGGGATCAACGGTATTGCAGCGCCGCCCAGCAGGCCGCTGGCCAGGCGTGGGGCGACGACGATGGCGCGGTGTTCTTCACCCAGCCGGGCAAACGCCAGCACCTTGTCGGCATGCCGGCCCTGCACGGTCAGTGGCAGGTAGGTGCCGCGCCGGAACAACTCGGCGTGGGCCTGGCGGCAGTCCAGCACCCGGGCCAGCAACGCTTGCTTGATGCGGCCGTCACGCCAGTGCGCGAGCAGCTCTGCGGCGGGCGTTGCGTCGTCCAGGGTGCGACGCCTGCAAGCGTAGTCCACCGGGCGGCGGTTGTCCGGGTCGACCAGGCTGAAATCCCAGTATTCGGCCCCTTGATAGAGGTCGGGCACGCCGGGCACGGTGGTGCGCAGCAGCGTTTGCACCAGGCCATTGAGGGCGCCGGGGCAGGCGATCAGTTGCGCAGCGTCAGCCAGCGACTGGCGCAGTTGGTGATTCTCACGGTCGAGCAACAGGCCATCCACATACGCGGCGCAGACGGCCTCGTAGGCCTCGTTTGGCGCGCTCCAGCTGCTGCGCAGTTTGGCCTCGCGCAGGGCCTTCTGCTGCCATTGGCGGATGCGTTCGGCGTACTGCTGCAGGGCGCTGTCGTCGTGCAGGTCAAGGGTCAGCGGCCAACTGCCCAGCAGCGTCTGCAACAGCAGCAACTCGTCGCCTGGGCTCGGTGCCGGGCCGTCGTCCAGTTGCTCGCGCAAGGGCGCTGCCAGCTCGCGCCAGTGTTCCACCCGGCTGGCGAACCAGGGCCCACGTTCACTCAGTACAGCCAGCCGTGCGCGGGTGTCTTCGCCGCGCTTGTGGTCATGGGTGGCGGTGGCCAGCAGGTTGTCGGGGAAGTCGCGCAGGCGGCGCTGGGCCTCGTTGTGGAAGTGCTCGGCGCTGGCACTGAAGCGTTCGGCTTCAAAGCCCACGTCATTGCGTGACAGCAGCCGCGCCGAGCGGTAGAAGGCGGTGTCTTCGACGGCCTTGGCGGCGCTGGGTGCGGTGAGTTGCTGGAAGCGTACGCAGGCATGGCGCAAGTGCTTGCGCGGGCGGCCGGGCGGCAGCTTGCGCCAAGGTTCGCCACCGAGCCATCGTTCGAGCTGGTCGAGCAGCGGCCAATCGGCTTCGGCGAGGTCCTGGCGGGCATTGGTCAGGGCCTGCTGGAAGAACCTTTCATCTTCAGCCGGCCGCCCGCAGGCGTTGAAGTAGGTACGGTACACCGGGTAATGGCTGACCAGTGCCTGCAACGCTCGGCGGATCGCCCCGAGGGTCAGGTCGCGGGTCATCAGGTCGTCGCGGGCAACCTGCAGCAGCGCCTGGGCCACCGACTCGCAGTCGCCGGCGAGGCTGGCGTTGAGCACCAAGTGCCGGGCCTGGCGCACCTCTTCGGCAAAGTCTGGGCGCTCGCTGACGTTGGCCCATAGCTCGGTCAGCGGTGCTTCGCCGGCCGGGTCATGCTGCAACAAGGACACCTGGTTCATGAACTCGTAGCCGGTGGTGCCATCGGTGAGCCAGTCGCGGTGCAAGTGTTCGTCGACGCCAAGGATCTTCTCGACATAGATCGGGAAATGTTCCAGCGCTGCATTCAGCGGGCGCCTGGCAAGCAGCCCCTCGACCCTGCGGCGCAGTTTGCGGCAGTAACCACGCGGGTCGGCCAGGCCGTCGATATGGTCGATGCGCAGGCCATCCACCAGCCCGCGCTCGATCAGCTCGAACAGCTTGGCGTGGGTCGCCTCGAACACCACCGAGCGCTCTACGCGCAGGCCACCCAACTCGTTGATGTCGAAGAAGCGCCGCCAGTTGATGTCGTCGGCGGCGGTGCGCCAGCTGGCCAGGCGGTAGGTTTGGCGCTCGAGCAGCAGGTGCAGGCGCTGCAGGCCGCTTTCGCTGCGGCTGTCGAAGGCCACCAGCGCGGATTCGAGGTCCGCGCCGTCGCGCACAAGGCGCGCCAGTTCACGCTGCAGATCAACGGCGGCGGCCAGTGGCTCGGCCGCGTCGGCCAGCGCCGTGAAATGCTCGGCCAGGTATTTGAGGGCCGGCTCTGGGCTCAGGGACAAAATCCAGCCGTAATCGATCGGGCAGATCGGGAAGCGGTGCTCGTGATGAGCGACCTGCAACACACCGTGCTGCTTGTCGAACTGCAGCGGAATGTCGCCGTTTTTCAAGGCCGCGCCATAGTCGCTGCCGAGGAAGGGCAGCAACAGTTGGCCGGCCAGCAGCGGGTCGCTGGAGTGCCACTGGATGTCGAAGAATTCGGCGTACGGGCTACGCCGTCCCCACGCCAGCAGGCTTTGCCACCACGGGTTGTCGGCGCCGCCGACGGCCATGTGGTTGGACACGGTGTCGAGGATCAGCCCCATGCCATGCTGGCGCAGCGCGGCCACCAGCCGCTCCAGGGCTGCTTCACCGCCAAGTTCCGGGTTGACCTGTGTCGGGTCGACCACGTCGTAACCGTGGCGCGAACCTGCCCGGGCCTTGAGGATCGGCGAGGCGTACAGGTGGCTGATGCCAAGCTGGGCGAAGTAGGGCACCAGTGGCAGGGCATGGTCGAGGGTGAAATCGCTGTGAAATTGCAGGCGCTGGGTAGCGGTCAACGGCTTCATCGGTCACGCTCCCAGGCTTGTTCACGGGCCTGGGCCAGCAGCTCCAGGCGGCGCGCGGCGGCTTCATCGTCGAGCAGGTCGCGCACCGGGGCGGCGAAGCGCCGGCGCCAGTTGGGGTGGCCTTCGGTGGTGCCAGGCAGGTTGGGTTGCTCGTCGCTGCCGAGCAGGTCTTCCAGCGGGATCAGCACCAGCGGTGCGCGGGTGTGGCCGATGTAGCGGATTGCGGCGTCGATCACGTGCTCGTCGTCCTTTTGTGGGCCGTAACTGGCTTGCAGGGTGCGGCGCAGGCCGTCACTTTCTTTTTGCCGTGCTTGGCGCCAATGCTGTTCGGTGTCGGCATCGATCAGTTGCAGGCGGTGGCTCCAGTCGATGTCGCGGCTTTGCAGCCAACCGGCCAGCGGCGCCAGGTCGTGGGTGCCGGTGGTGGCCAGGGCGTTGTCCGGCCAGTCGAGGATGGGGGTGAAATGGCCAGGCTGGGTTTGCTCGAACGGCAGCACACGCATGCCCAGCACGGCCTTGTCGGCCAGCTGTTCGCGCAGCCCTTCGGGCACCGTGCCGAGGTCTTCGCCGAGGATGATCGCCTGGTGCCGCACCGACTCCAGGGCCAGTAGGCGCAACAGGTCTTCCAGCGGGTAGTGCAGGTAGGCGCCTTCGCTGGGTTTGCAGCCGCGAGGGATCAGCCACAGCCTGCGCAGGCCCATGGCATGGTCGATGCGCAGGCCGCCGGCATGCGCAAGGTTGGCCCGCAGCATCTCGATGAAGGCGCGGTAGCCGTTGCGCTTGAGGCCTTCGGGGGAAAAGGCGCAGATACCCCAGTCCTGCCCGGAACGGTTGAGGATGTCGGGCGGGGCACCGACCTTGAGGTTGGCCAGCAGCTCATCCTGGCGGCTCCAGGCCTGGCTGCCGGCACCGTCGGCGCCCACTGCCAGGTCGGCGATCAGGCCGACCGCCATGCCATTGCTGCGTGCAGCTTCTTGCGCACGCTGCAGGCTACGGTCAGTAAGCCACTGGCAAAAGGCGTGGAACTCGACCTTGGCCGGGTATGCGCTGGCGAAGGCTTCGACTTCGGGGTGGTAAGGGTCGTGCCAGGCGCTCGGCCAGTTGCGCCAGTCGGCGCCCTGGCCATGGTCCACGGCTTGCGCCTGCAGCACTTCGAAGCGGCAGTGGTGCTCCAGGGCCTGGCCACCGGCTTCGCGAAAGCTGTCGAAGTCGGTACGTAGCGGGTGATCACCCTGGCTGAAGTCCTGGTACAGGGCTTCGAGCAGGCGCAGGCGGGCGTCGGCGGCCCGGGGCCAATCGACCAGGGGCTGCTGCTCCAGGTCTTCCAGCGTCTGCTCAAGCCCCGCGGCCTCGATGGCCATGCGCACGGCACGCTCACCGAGCAGAGCGGCGGGGCTGGCGTAGAGGGTGTTGAGCAGCAGGCGGCTGGACGGGGAGTAGGGGCTGTAGTGTTGCTGGTCGATGGCCGACAGCGCATGGATGGGGCTGATCGCCAGGGCATCGGCACCGCGTTCGGCGGCGGTGCGTGCCAGTTGCTCCAGGGCCAGGCAGTCGCCGTAGCCGCCATCACCGGGGCGGCGCAGGCTGTAGAGTTGCACCGCAAGGCCCCAGCAGCGGGGTGGTGGTTGCTCGACGGCATCGTCCAGGCTGTAGCAGCGCGGCGGGGCCACGGCCAGGGTGAAGGCACGGCCGTCGACGTCTACCTGGTGGTAGCCGATGGGCAGCTCGCCGGGCAGGCGTGCCTGGGCGTCGAGGGTCAAGGCCTGCCGGCTATCATCTTCAAGTGTGCAATGCGCAGTACTACCTGCGCTGAAGTAGCGGCCCAGCGCCAGTGGCTGGCCAAGGTCGGCCGTCAGCAGCGGTGGCAGGTGTTCGCTGTCGTCAGCGGTTTCCACCGCCCGCAGGCTGCTGTCGATGGCGTTGTCGTCACTGGCCGGGTGGCCGAGGCCTTCGAGCACTTTGCGCAGTACTTCATCAGCTACCTGTTGAGGCCTGTTGTTGGCATCGACCCAGTCGCGGGCAAGCCCGACGTGGGCGGCCAGACGGTGCAGTGCGGTTTCGCTCATGGGCTCTCCTGGCCAGGTGCAAGCAGGCTGACCACGCAGCTGTATGCGGACAGCGCGGTGTCGGGGTGCGTGGTGTCGCTGCTGTCGAACAGGCGGTTTTCGGCGGCGGGCAGTTCGGCCGGCTGTGGCGTGGCGGCCAGGTTCAGGTCGATGCGCAGGGTATTGCCGTTGCCCAGGCGCCAGCATGCGGTCAGCGCTTTGTCGCCCAGCACCTCGGCGCCCAGCGCACGGCTGCCGGGCAGGTGCGGGATGACGTGGCGCTGGCGCAGGTGGAGCAGTTGCTGATAGAGGCCGTGCCAGCCGGCGATGACTTCCTGGCGCTGCGGCCGTGAAGCCTCGAAGGTTTGCTCGGCGTTGGGGTCGGGGATGCGCTCGCGCTGCTCGGGGTCGGCAAATGCGGTGAAGTGGGCAAACTCGCCGCGTCGGCCCTCGCGCACAGCGTCGGCCAGTTCATCGTGGAAATCGGTAAAGAACAGGAACGGCCGGCAACTGCCATCGTCGTCACCCATGAACAGCAGCGGGATCATCGGCGACAACAGCAGCAGGCCGGTGGCCGCACGCAGGGCTGCGGGCGGGCACAGGCGGGTCAGGCGTTCGCCCAGGGCACGGTTGCCGATCTGGTCATGGTTTTGCAGGAACAACACGAATGAACTGGGCTCCAGGTGCCCGCTGGGTTCGCCGCGTGGCGTGCCGTGGCGGTTGGGCTCGCCCTGGAAGACGAAGCCTTCGGACAAGCACCGGGCCAGCTGGGTGATCGGCTGTTCTTTGTAATCGGCGTAATACCCTTCTGTTTCGCCGGTGAGCAATACGTGCAGGGCGTTGTGGCCGTCGTCGTTCCACTGGGCATCGAAACCCTTGCCCAGCAACGAGGCCTGGTTGTGCTCGTTTTCCAGTACCAGCCATATCTGCCGGCCCGGCGCCACTGCGGCGCGCACCCGCTGCGCCAGCTCGACCAGAAAGTCGGGCTGGTCGATGGCGTGCACGGCGTCCAGGCGCAGGCCGTCGCAGCGGTAGTCGCACAGCCACATCAGGGCGTTCTGGATGAAGAACTCGCGCACCTCGGGGCGGCGAAAATCGATGGCAGCGCCCCAGGGCGTCTGCCGGTCCTCGCGAAAGAACGGGCTGGCGTACTGGTGCAGGTAATTGCCGTCTGGGCCGAAGTGGTTGTAGACCACATCCACCAGCACCATCAGGCCCTCACCGTGGGCACTGTCGACCAGCGCGCACAGCTGCTCCGGGCTGCCGTAGGTATGTTGCGGTGCATAGGGCAGCACACCGTCGTAGCCCCAGTTGCGCTCGCCGGGGAACTGCCCCAGGGGCATCAGCTCGATGGCACTGATGCCCAGCTCGGCCAGGCGTGGCAGGTGCCGGGCAACGCCGGGGTAGCCTTCGAGTACACCGACGTGCAGCTCCTGAATCACCGCTTCGTGCCAGGGGCGGCCTTGCCAGGGGTGTTGCCAGGCATAGGCCTGGGTGTCCACCACCTGGCTCGGGCCCTGTACGCCCTCGGGTTGGAAGCGCGAGGCTGGGTCGGCCACCTGCAGCTCACCGTCGATGCGATAGTGATAACGGGCGCCGGCCTGGCACGCGGCAACCGCCGTGTACCAGCCATCGCCTTCGGGCAGCAGCTCGACAGGCGGCTGCCCTTCCAATTCCAAGCTCACGTTGCGCGCATCCGGCGCCCACAGGGCGAAGCGCGCCGACGTGGCGTCCATTAAGTGTGCGCCATGCCTGTGCATCTTCCACCCCCTGCTCAGTAGTGGCTGAGTTGTGTCTGCTTGACCAGGTCCTCGTAGAGACGGGCGTAGGGTTCTACTGCCTGGCACCAGTTGAACGGCTGGGTCATCGACAGGCAGCGCATGGCATTGAGCAGGTTCTTCTTGCCGTAGACGTAGAAGGCACGGCCCAGCGCTTCGCGGTAACTTTCCACCGTGGACTCATCGAACAGGAAGCCGGTTACACCGTTCTCGATGGTGTCGGCCAACCCGCCGGTGTTGCGTGCCACGGGCAGCGAACCGAAACGCTGCGCGTACATCTGGCTCAGGCCGCAGGGCTCGTAGCGCGACGGCATCAGCAGGAAGTCGCTGCCGGCGAACATGCGCCGGGCGTCAGTCTCGTTGAAGCCGATCCGCACACCGATGCGACCCGGGTGGCGCACGGCCAGTTCACTCATGGCCTGCTCTTCTTCAGGCTCGCCACGGCCGATGATCGCGATCTGCCCCCCCTGTTCGACGATGTAGTCGGCCACACCCAGGGTCAGGTCCAGGCCCTTCTGGAACACAAGGCGAGAAACTACGGCGAACAGTGGCCCTTCGGAGGGTTCCAGCTCGAACAGGCGGCGCACTGCTTCGGCGTTGCGTGCCTTGCCGTCCCAGTCGTTGATGCTGAAATTGTGCTGCAGGTGCTGGTCGGTGGCCGAATCCCAGCTCTCGTCGATCCCGTTGGGGATGCCACCGAGCAGACCTTGCTGGGCCTTGCTGGCGAGGAAGCCATCCAGGCCACAGCCGAATTCCGGCGTGGTGATTTCGCGGGCGTAGGTGGCGCTGACGGTAGTGATGTGGCTGGAGTACGCCAGGCCGGCCTTGAGGAACGACAGCTTGCCGTAGAACTCCATGCCTTCCTGCTGCATGGCGTGGTCGGGGATCGCCAGTTCCGGGCTGCAGGCACGGCTGTACACACCCTGGTAAGCCAGGTTGTGAATGGTGAACAGGGTCGGCGTGTTCAGCCCGCGCCAGTGCATGTAGGCCGGGGCCAAGCCGGCAGGCCAGTCATGAGCGTGCACCACTTCAGGCTTCCAGTGGATCTTGCCTTCGCCCGCGGCGATCTCGGCAGCAGCCAGGCCCAGGCGGGCGAAGCGGATGTGGTTGTCGGGCCAGTCGCGACCGTTGTTGGCGCCATAGGGAGAGCCGTCGCGCTGGTACAGTTCGGGGCAGATCAGTACATAAATGACCAGGCCATCAGCCATGTCCATGCGGCCGATCTTGCACGGCGGCAGGGCGGCGTGGCCACCGAGTTCGCCGACAATGTGAATGGGGTTGTCGCTTTCCATCACTTGGCGGTAGCCCGGTATCAGCACACGCACATCGTGCAGGTGCGCCAGCGCCCTTGGCAGCGCCGCGGATACATCGCCCAGGCCGCCGGTCTTGACCAGGTCGGCGATCTCCGAGGTAACGAAGAGGATCTTGCGTTTGTTCGGGTTGTGCTGGCGCTGGGCGCCGGGTGCCTTGCCTGTCGTGGCGAACTCCGGGGTGAGCGGTTCGCGGTTTTCCGGTTTGAATGAATCTACGTGAGGTTCGACAGCGGCACTGATCATACTTCTCTCCGTCCCTATCCTATGCCGGGTGCTGGCACCCGTTGTTCTATATCGTTCTGGTTATCTCTATTGCTTGTCGTCTTGTTGCGGTCCTTGCCCCAAGGTCGTGCGCACATGCACGGCGCGATCGGCATTCCGGCCGAAAGCGATTGGACTGGTTGGGGTGGCAGGCCGTGGCGTGGGATGCCCCGATGCGATTGGCCTACTTAGTTGCTGACCCGCCCCCATTTGCAAAAGTTCGACTTTTTTACGTCGCTCTTGCTATGAGCAAATGCCGGGCCGAAAGCTGAGTGTAGGAGAGAGGGAGATAAAAAGGTGACCCATTGGTCACTTTCGTTATGACGCGAGATAGACGCAAACGTTGGCGTGTGTGACGGGATGTGAATGGGGTGTTCGAAGGTGGGGCGCGGGGTGTTTTGAGGTGTGCAGTTTTGTGACGTAGGCGGGGAGGATGCCCTAACGTGGTGCGTGGCTGATCAGCCTGGATGAGCGTGGTGGGAGCGTTCGGCTCCCACCGTATGAGCAATACCTTTAAAGGCTGACGGTTTTGTCGCCGGAGCGCGCTTGCTCCAGCAGCATGTGCAACTGAGCGACCTGTTGGCGCAGCAGTTCACGTTCGTCTTTCAGTTTGCGCAGTTCATCACGGCGTACGGAGACATAGAGGGTCTGGGTGGGGGTGGCAGGCATCAAGGTACCCATGTATACACCTCGCAGTTTTGGCTGGTGACAGTTAAAGCGTAGACGCTTCACGCGGCGCGCATTCTGAATTCTTTCTGCGACCATGGGAACTTTTTTGTTTAACGTTGTCTTGCCGTTCGTCGCTGAACCCTCGGGCGCTGCGCTGGACTAATCTGAATCGCTGGACTGAGTTGTCATTCATTTATCAAGGGGAGCATCGGCTCATGCAACTGGGAATCGTCGGGCTGGGCCGCATGGGCGGCAATATTGCAAGGCGCCTGATGCGCGCCGGTCACCGCACGGTGGTCAACGACCGCAACCGTGAAGCCATCACCGCGCTGGAAGGCGAGGGCGCCCAAGGTGCCCACGACCTGGGCGCGCTGGTGCAAAAACTGAAAGCGCCGCGCGCGGTGTGGGTGATGCTGCCGGCGGGCGAGCCGACCGAGCAGACCATTGCGCAGCTGGCCGAGCTGCTGGAGCCGGGCGATGCGATCATCGACGGCGGCAATACCTTCTACAAGGATGACATGCGCCGCGCCGCCGAACTGGCCAAGCGCGGGCTGCATTACCTGGATGTCGGCACTTCCGGCGGTGTGTGGGGCCTGGACCGTGGCTACTGCATGATGATCGGCGGCGAGAAAGACGTGTTCGAGCGCCTGGAGCCACTGTTCAAGGCCTTGGCGCCGGGCGTGGGCGACATCCCGCGGACCCAGGGCCGCGAGGGTGAGCACGACCGTGCCGAGCACGGCTACATTCACGCAGGCCCGCCCGGTGCCGGGCACTACGTGAAGATGGTGCACAACGGCATCGAATACGGCCTGATGCAGGCCTATGCCGAGGGCTTCGACCTGCTGCGCAGCAAGGGCGGCAACGAGCTGCCCGAAGAACAGCGCTTCGACCTGAATGTTGCCGAAATCGCCGAGGTGTGGCGCCGGGGCAGCGTGGTTACGTCCTGGTTGCTCGACCTTACCGCCGATGCCCTGGTGGCCGACCCGCAACTGGCGCAGTTCAGCGGCTCGGTGTCCGACAGTGGCGAGGGCCGCTGGACCATCGACGCGGCCGTCGAACAGGCGGTGCCGGTGCCGGTGCTGTCCAGTGCGCTGTTCGCGCGTTTCCGCTCGCGTCAGCAGCAGGGCACCTACGGCGACAAAGTGCTCTCGGCCATGCGCCTGGGCTTCGGTGGCCACGTCGAGAAAAAAGGCCAATGACCCAAAAGACCATACCTGCTGCTCCGCCTTGCACATTGTTCCTGTTCGGCGCCAACGGTGACCTGGTCAAGCGCCTGCTGATGCCGGCGCTGTACAACCTCAGCCGCGATGGCCTGCTTGACCGCAACCTGCGCATCGTCGGCGTCGACCATAACGCCGCCACCGCCGAGGCGTTCGCCCAGCGCCTGCACGACTTCATGCGTGAGCGTGACAAGGGCGGCGAGGGCGCGGCCAAGGGCCTGGACGAGAAGCTCTGGGCACGCCTGGCCAAGCGCCTGGACTACCAGACGGGCGATTTTCTCGACCCGGCCACCTACGCGGCGCTGGCCAAGCGCATCGACAAGACCAGCCACGGCAACGCCATCTTCTACCTGGCCACCTCGCCGCGCTTCTTCCCTGAAGTGGCGCAGCGCCTGGGCGAGGCAGGCTTGCTGGATGAGTCTGGCGGGGGTTTTCGCCGGGTCGTGGTGGAGAAGCCATTCGGCACCGACCTGGCGAGCGCCGAGGCACTCAACGCCTGTTTGCTGAAGGTGATGAGCGAGCGGCAGATCTACCGCATCGACCATTACCTGGGCAAGGAAACCGTGCAGAACATCCTGGTCAGCCGGTTCTCCAACGGCCTGTTCGAGTCGTTCTGGAACAACCACTACATCGACCATGTGCAGATCACCGCCGCCGAGACGGTCGGTGTCGAGAGCCGCGGTGGTTTCTACGACACCACTGGCGCCCTGCGCGACATGGTGCCCAACCACCTGTTCCAGCTGCTGGCGATGGTCGCCATGGAGCCGCCTGCAGCCTTCGGCGCCGACGCCGTACGGGGCGAGAAGGCCAAGGTCATCGGCGCCATTCGCCCCTGGTCGGCGAAGATGGCCCTGAAAAACTCCGTGCGTGGCCAGTACACCGCCGGCAAGCAGGGCCGCAAGCACCTGGCCGGGTATCGCCAGGAGGAACGGGTGGCGGCCGACAGCCAGACCGAAACCTACGTGGCCCTCAAGGTGATGATCGACAACTGGCGCTGGGCCGGCGTGCCGTTCTACCTGCGCACCGGCAAGCGCATGAGCGTGCGCGACACCGAAATCGCCATCTGCTTCAAGCCCGCACCCTATGCGCAGTTTCGCGAGTCCGAGCTGGAGCGGCCCAAGCCCAACTACCTGAAGATCCAGATCCAGCCCAATGAAGGCATGTGGTTCGACCTGCAGGCCAAGCGCCCGGGGCCGGAGCTTGTGATGGAAAACGTCGAGCTGGGTTTTGCCTACAGGGACTTCTTCAAGATGACCCCGGCGACTGGTTACGAGACGTTGATCTATGACTGCCTGACCGGCGACCAGACCTTGTTCCAGCGGGCCGACAACATCGAGAACGGCTGGCGTGCAGTGCAGCCGTTTCTCGATGCGTGGGCCCAGGACGGCGAGGTGCATGAGTACCCGGCCGGTGAGGATGGGCCTGAGGCTGGCAATGAATTGCTGACCCGCGACAAGCGTGAGTGGCACAGGTTGGGGTGACTGAGCTGGCCTGATCGCCGGCATGCCCGCGATCAGGCCGACGCTGTCCCCTTCAAGTTCAGAAACCACAGGAGACCGCATGCCCGCCCACATCGAAGACTACGCCCTGCTCGGCAACTGCCGCAGCGCCGCCCTGGTCAGCCGTGACGGCTCCATCGACTGGCTGTGCCTGCCCCGCTTCGACGCCCCCGCTGTTTTCGCCGCGCTGTTGGGCAACGAAGAAAACGGGCGCTGGCGCCTGGCACCCTGCGACCCCATCGAACACACCAGCCGCACCTACCTTGAAGACACCCTGGTCATGGAAACCACCTGGGTGACCGCCAGCGGCCGCGCCCGCGTACTCGACTTCATGCCCTTGAACGATGTCAACTCGGTGGTGCGCATCGTCGAGGGTGTTTCCGGCGAAACCAATTTCGAAATGGACCTGGTGATGCGCTTCGACTACGGCCGCAGCGTGCCGTGGGTGGAAAAGCTCGACCCACTGACCCTGAGCGCGGTCGCCGGCCCAGACCGGCTGATCCTGTGCAGCACCGTACCCTCGCATGCCCGCGACCACCACACCGTCGCGCGGTTTCGGGTTTGCGCCGGTGAACGCCAGGTGTTCAGCCTGCGCCACCAGCCTTCGCACCTGCCGGTGCAGCCCGACTGTGACATCGAACAGGCCCTTGAACACACCATTGATCACTGGCAGGCCTTTGCCGCCCGTTGCCCTGAGGTCGGCCCGTACACCGCCAAGGTGCGCCGCTCGTTGCTGACCCTCAAGGCCATGACCTACGCACCCACTGGCGGCATCGTCGCCGCCGTCACCACCTCGCTGCCCGAAAGCATCGGCCATGAGCGCAACTGGGATTACCGCTTCTGCTGGTTGCGTGATGCGACCATGACCTTGCTGGCGTTCATGAACCTTGGCTATTTCGACGAAGCCCAGGCCTGGCGCGAATGGCTGCTGCGCTCGGTGGCCGGCAACCCCGAGCAGATGCAGATCATGTATGGCCTGGCCGGCGAGCGCGACCTGCAGGAATACACCTTGCCCTGGCTGGCCGGGTACGAGCACTCCCAGCCTGTGCGCGTGGGCAATGCCGCTGCGCAGCAGATGCAGCTGGATATCTACGGCGAGCTGGCCGACGCCATGGCCCAGGCGATCAAGGGCGGGCTGCCCCGGCACCCGCGCAGCGCGGCGATCTCCCGTTTGATCCTGCCGTATGTCGAGCGCATCTGGCGCGAGCCGGACGAAGGCATCTGGGAAGTGCGCGGCGGCAGGCAGCATTTCGTGCATTCCAAGGTGATGGCCTGGGTCGCCTTCGACCGTGCGGCGGGCCTTGCCGACACCCCCGAAGAGGGGCGTGAGCGTAGCCGGCATTACCGGCAGGTGGCAGACGAGATCCGCCGTGAAGTGTGCGAGCGCGGGCTGGATGCCCACGGCCAGCACTTCGTCCAGGCCTACGGCTCGACCGAAATTGACGCCAGCCTGCTGCAGATTGCCCTGACCGGTTTTCTGCCAGTGGAGGATGAGCGGTTTCTGCGCACCTTGGAGCAGATCGAGCAGCGCCTGCTGAAGAACGGTTTGCTGATGCGCTATGACAGCGACCGCTGCAGCGACGGCCTGACGCCAGGTGAGGGGACGTTCCTGGTCTGTTCATTCTGGCTGGCCGACGTGTATGTGCTGTTGGGGCGCCAGGATGAAGCGCAAGCGCTGTACGAGCACCTGACCGGGCTGTGCAATGACGTGGGCCTGCTGGCCGAACAGTACGACCCGACCGGCAAGCGCATGCTCGGCAACTTCCCCCAGGCCTTCAGCCATATCGGCATCATCAATACGGCGTTGAACCTGCACCGGGCGCAGTGCCCGGTACGGGATCGGGCGAGGTGTGGGTAGTGCCGGGGCGCCTGATACCAAAGGGCGAGCAGAATGAGGGCCGTTGCGGCGGCCCATCGCAGGCAAACCAGCGCCTACGAAGGGTGCATGGGTACTAGGAACGGCATGGCCAACCACAAGATCGAAATTCGCCGACGCAACATCGAAAAAATCCTCATGGCCGCTGAAAAGGTGTTCGCCGAGAAGGGCTACGGCGCCACCTCCATGGGCGATATCGCCGAACAGGCCGAGCTGCCGCGCTCTAACCTGCATTACTATTTCAGCACCAAGGACGATCTGTTTCGCGCGGTGCTGCAAGACCTGCTGGATGTGTGGAAGCAGGACGCGCTGTGCTTCGAGAACTTCGACGACCCACGGGTGGTGCTGACCAGCTACATCCGGGCAAAGATGGGCCATTCGCGCTCGCGGCCGCTGGGCTCGAAGATCTGGGCCGAAGAGATGCTGCATGGCGCCCCGCTGCTCGGGGTGAGCCTGGAAGACAGCCTGGTGCCTTGGGCGAAGCTCAAGGAAGACAAGATCCGCCGTTGGGTGGAAGAAGGGCGCATTCTGCCGGTGGAGCCTTCGGCGTTGCTGTACATGATCTGGGCATCGACCCAGCACTATGCCGACTTTGGTTACCAGGTTGCCGTGCTCAATGGGGGTGAACCGCTGTCGGACATGGCGTTCGAGAGCGCGGTGCAGACGGTGACGTGTGTAATCTTGCGTGGCATTGGCTTGGAGCCTTGAACTGTCGGGGCCGCTGCGCGGCCCATTCGCCGGCAAGCCGGCTCCCACAGGTATGGCCTGTTCCCAAGAAGCTGGACACCAATCCAACCCTTGGGGCAGTCCAGGAACTGCATAGCGATCGAGAGCGGCGCCGTACCTGTGGGAGCTGGCTTGCCAGCGAATGGGTCGCGCAGCGGCCCCAATGGGCTCAGCTCGCTTCGCGGTAGGGGTTGCGCGGGTCCTGGGTCCAGTTCAGGTACGGCTTGCCGGTGTCCTGCGCGACCATGTCGATGCAGCTTTCCACCGGGCAGGTGATCTGGCACAGGTTGCAGCCCACGCACTCGTCCTCGATCACGCTATAGGCATGCGTCCCGTCAGCCTTCAACGTGCTGGCAATGGCCTGGTGTGAAGTGTCTTCGCACGCGATATGGCAGCGCCCACAACCTATGCAGGCAGCCTGGTCGATGTGCGCCACCGACTTGTAGTTGATGTCCAGGTACTTCCAGTCGGTGGTATGCCCTACGGCCTGGCCGCGGAATGCCTCCAGGTTGGCGTGCCCGTGCTGGTCCATCCAGCGCGCCAATCCGTCCTTCATGTCCTCGACAATGCGAAAGCCATGCAGCATTGCTGCGGTGCACACCTGCACCGCACCACTGCCCAGGGCAATGAACTCGGCAGCATCACGCCAGTTGCCGATGCCCCCGATACCGCAGATCGGCAAGCCGCGGGTTTCCGGGTCTCGGGCGATTTCAGCCACCATGTTCAGCGCAATGGGTTTAACGGCCGAGCCGCAGTAGCCACCGTGGGTGCTCTGGTCACCGACGATCGGGTGGGCGACCATGCGGTCCAGGTCGACGCTGGTGATCGAGTTGATGGTGTTGATCAGCGACACGGCATCGGCGCCGCCGCGATGGGCCGCACGGGCCGACTGACGGATGTCGGTGATGTTGGGCGTGAGCTTGACGATCACCGGCAACGAGCAGTACGTCTTGCACCAGCGGGTAACCATCTCCACGTACTCTGGCACCTGGCCGACTGCCGCGCCCATGCCGCGCTCGGGCATGCCGTGCGGGCAGCCGAAGTTGAGTTCGACGCCGTCGGCGCCGGTGGCTTCCACCAGCGGCAGGATGAACTTCCACGACTCTTCCACGCACGGCACCATCAGCGACACGATCAACGCCCGGTCGGGCCAGTCCTTCTTCACCTGGGTGATTTCACGCAGGTTGATCTCCAGCGAACGGTCGGTGATCAGCTCGATGTTGTTGATGCCCTGCACCTGGCGGTTGGCGCCAAAATGCGCCGAATAGCGCGATGACACGTTGACCGCTGCCGGGTCCTCGCCCAGGGTTTTCCAGACCACGCCGCCCCAGCCGGCCTCGAAGGCGCGGACCACGTTGTAGGCTTTGTCGGTCGGCGGCGCGGAGGCCAGCCAGAACGGGTTGGGGGCCTTGATGCCGGCGAACACGATAGACAGATCGGCCATTTATGCAGCCTCCACATTGAGCATGAGTTGGGCATGGATGGCTTGCGCCGCCAGCTTGCCGTGTTGCACGGCCTGGACGGTGAGGTCCTGGCCCAGGGCAGTACAGTCGCCGCCGGCATAAACCCCCGGGAGGCTGGTGCGCATGCCCTCGTCGACGCGGATGCGTTCGCCGTCGCGGGCCAGTTGGGCGGCCAGTGGGTCGCTCAGGCTTTGTTCGTCGAAGCGTTGGCCGATGGCCTTGAAGATGGCGTCGGCGGCCAACTCGAAGGTCTCACCGGTATCGCGCAGGCGGCCTTCTGCCAATGCGGTGCGGGCGAAGCGCATGCCGCGTACGCGGCCGTCATCGTCCAGCAGTACAGCGTCGGGGCGGGCCCAGGTGTGCAGGCGCACCTGATTGGCCTTGGCAATGTCCTGTTCATGGCCGGTGGCGCCCATGTCGGCGTGGCCGCGGCGGTACACCAGGTTGACGTCGCGGGCGCCGAGGCGGCTCATCTGCACGGCCATGTCGATGGCGGTGTTGCCCGCGCCGATGACCAGGCAACGCTGCGCCAGTGGCAGTAGCGACAGGTCGTCAGCCTGGCGCAGTTCACGGATATACGCGGTAGCGGCCAGCAAGCCGGGCGCCTCTTCGTCGGCCAGGCCGAGCTGGCGCACCGCGTTCAGGCCAAGGCCGAGAAACACGGCGTCGTACTGATCGCGCAGTTCGGTCAGGCTCAGGTTGGCACCCAGGCGTTGGCCGTGACGGATTTCGATGCCACCGATGCCAAGCAGGAACTCCACTTCGCGCTGGGCGTAGTCGTCCACCAGCTTGTAGCGGGCGATGCCGTACTCGTTCAGGCCGCCAGCTTTTTCACAGGCTTCGAACACCACCACATCATGGCCGTGCAGGGCCAGGCGATGGGCGCAGGACAACCCGGCCGGCCCGGCACCCACCACGGCGATGCGTTTGCCCGTGGAGGGTGAGCGCTTGAACGGGTGTTCGCTGAAGCCGGCATTGTCCAGGGCATAGCGTTGCAGCTGGCCAATCAGCACCGGCGCGCATTCCTGGGCGTTGTTGCGCACGCAGGCCTGCTGGCAGAGGATTTCGGTGGGGCACACACGGGCACAGCTGCCACCCAGGATGTTGGCCGAGAGAATGCGCTCGGCGGCCCCTTGCAGGTTGTCGTCGCTGATACGGTGGATGAACGAGGGGATGTCGATTTCGCTCGGGCAGGCGTTCACGCACGGGGCATCGTAGCAGTAGAGGCAACGTGCGCTCTCTACGGCGGCCTGGCGGGCGGTGAGCGGCGGCGCGAGGTCGGTGAATTGCTCGGCCAGCTGGTCGGCGCCGGCCCGGGGGCGCGGCAAGTGGTTCAGGGCATCGATCACGGTTGTAGCCTCTCTTTTCTTTTTTGGTTTTGGCAGTCAACGGCAATACGGCGCCGCCCGGCCTCTGGGGGCCGGTACGGCATTGCGGGGTGGCTCAGCGCTGAACGGGCGTCGGGCGCTGCTGCTCGGCGCGGCGGCCCAGTACCTCGTACACCGAGGGGTAGGCCGGGCGCTCCACGTAACGACCGGCGCCAGCTTCTGCGCGCAGGTCGCCATCGGCCCAGACCAGGCGGCCCTGGCTGATGGTGTGGCTGGGGATGCCGCGCACGGTGCGGCCCTCGAAGATGTTGAAATCGACGCGCTGGTGGTGCGTCTGTGCCGAGATGGTGCGCGTGCCCTGTGGGTCCCACAGCACCAGGTCGGCATCGGCGCCGACGCGGATGGCGCCCTTGCGCGGGAACAGGTTGAAGATTTTCGCGGTGTTGGTGGAGGTCAGCGCGACGAATTCATGCATCGACAAGCGCCCACTGTTGACCCCAGCGTCCCACAACACCGCCATGCGGTCTTCGATGCCGGCAGTGCCGTTGGGGATGCGGCTGAAATCGTTGCGGCCCATGGCTTTCTGTTCGGCGCAGAAGCAGCAGTGGTCGGTGGCGGTGGTGTGCAGGTTGCCCGACTGCAGCCCGCGCCACAGCGCCTCCTGATGCTCGCGCGGGCGGAACGGGGGGCTCATCACGTAGCCGGCGGCAGTGGCCCAGTCCGGGTTGCGGTAGACGCTGTCATCGATCAGCAGGTGGCCGGGCAGCACTTCACCGTACACCGGCTGGCCTTTGGCCCGGGCGTAGGTGATTTCGTCCAGCGCTTCGCGGCTGGAAATGTGTACCACGTACAACGGTGTACCAATGGTTTCAGCGATGCGGATAGCGCGGCTGGCGGCTTCACCTTCAACTTGCGAGGGGCGCGACAGCGGGTGTGCTTCCGGGCCGGTCAGCCCCTGGGCGAGCAGTTTTTTCTGCAGGTGGTAAACCAGCTCGCCGTTTTCGGCGTGCACCGTAGGTACTGCGCCCAGCTGCAGGCAGCGTTCGAAGCTGGCCACCAGCGTGTCGTCGGCGGCCATGATGGCGTTCTTGTAGGCCATGAAGTGCTTGAAGCTGTTTACCCCATGGTGGTTGACCAGCTCGCCCATTTCTTCGGCAACCTGCTCGCTCCACCAGGTGATGGCGACATGGAAGCCATAGTCGCAGGCGCTTTTCTGCGCCCAGCCACGCCAGGTGTGGAAGGCCTCCAGCAGCGACTGCTGGGGGTTGGGGATGACGAAATCGATGATCGACGTGGTACCGCCCGCCAGCCCTGCAGCGGTGCCGCTGAAAAAGTCTTCACTGGCCACGGTGCCCATGAAGGGCAACTGCATGTGGGTGTGCGGGTCGATGCCCCCGGGCATCAGGTACCTGCCGCTGCCGTCGAGGATCTCGCAGTCGGTGGGGGCTTCAAGGTCTTTGCCAATGGCACGGATCTGGCCATCGACACAAAGCACATCGGCGGGGTAGCTCTCTTCGTGCGTTACCACGGTGGCGCCACGGATCAACAGGGACATGCCGTCTTCCTCGCAGGCTGACCGGTCTGGGCCGGTTCTTGAGTTTTTATGTGCCAGTGGCTGAGGGCTGGTTAATCCTGTCAGGCCTGACAAGATTGAAATCTAGATGCTGAATTTGGATTGTTCAAGAAAATAATTTATGAGCTTATAACTTTAATAAATGACTGATATTTAAGGATTTATTGTTCAGTTCACCAAAATGGTGAGCCTGTTCACCATTTTGACGCACTTGACAAGAAGCCAAATTGGTCAAGATTTTCCATGCAAAATCAGCTGCTTGAAACCTGGCTTCGAAGCGCCGGACGCGCTTGTGAAAAACCAGGTTGCACCAGTTTGAACCCTACTGCTGGGGGCCAGGGCCGGCCCCTAACGCAGTGAGCGACAGCCGATGGAATAACCGTGCCTTCGGTTGAAGTCGATATATGCCTTGCAGATCAGTTGATTACCTCCGGTCGGCGGCGGCCGGCCGGGCAGACGCAGGCCTGCCCGGCACGCAATTTGAGTACGGCCACAACCGCCAGGCCGGACCGGAGGAGCAGTACTGGTGGTGTGTGTACTCCGGCCATCGCATTAGCCCGATGAGCAAACAATTAGAAAAACTGGAGAAGGCCCCATGCAACAGAGCAGATCCGAAGTGGTCGAGCAGGCTGGCCTGTTCGAGCTGTCCGCAGGCAATGACGTCCTCGACAGCCCGCGCTACAACCACGACATCGCACCGACCAAGGTGCACCAGCGCACCTGGAACAAGTGGCACATCACCGCGCTGTGGGTGGGCATGTCCATCTGCGTACCCACCTACACCCTCGGCGGCGTGCTCACGGCCTATTTCGGCCTGAGCGTGGGTGAAGCGTTGCTGGCGATTCTGTTGGCCAACCTGATCGTGCTGATCCCGCTCACCCTCAACGCATTCCCCGGCACCAAGTACGGCATCCCGTTTCCGGTATTGCTGCGCTCATCGTTCGGCATTCTCGGCTCCAACGTGCCGTGCCTGATCCGCGCGGTGGTTGCCTGCGGCTGGTTCGGTATCCAGACGATGTTCGGTGGCTTGGCCATTCACCTGTTCCTGGGCTCGATTTTCCCTGAGTGGAAGGCCTTGGGCGGCACCGGTGAAGTCATCGGCTTCATGGTGTTCTGGGCGCTCAACCTGTGGGTGGTGTTGCGCGGTGCGGAGTCGATCAAGTGGCTCGAGACCTTGTCAGCGCCGCTGCTGGTGGCGGTGGGCGTCGGCCTGTTGTTCTGGGCGTTGCCGCACATGTCGATGACCGAGCTGCTGGCCCAGCCACCCAAGCGTCCCGAGGGGGCTAGCGTGGTCAGCTACTTCTGCGCGGGGCTCACGGCGATGGTTGGTTTCTGGGCCACGCTGTCGCTGAACATTCCGGACTTCAGCCGTTACGCCAAGAGCCAGAAAGACCAGATTCTGGGGCAGATCTTCGGCCTGCCGCTGACCATGTTCCTGTTTGCGTCGCTGGGCGTGGTGCTGACCGCCGCTTCGGCATCGCTGGTGGGTGAAACAGTGTCCGACCCGGTGAGTTTGATCGGCAAGATCCACAGCCCGGGTTGGGTGGCCCTGGCCATGGCGCTGATCGTGATTGCCACGCTGTCGACCAACACGGCGGCCAATATCGTCTCGCCGACCAACGACTTCCAGAACATCGCCCCGCGCCTGATCGGGCGCAGCCGCGCCGTATGGCTGACCGGTTTCATCGGCCTGGCGCTGATGGGCCATGAGCTGCTGAAGAAGCTCGGCTGGATCGTTTCCGACCTGAGCCTGGAGAGCGTCTATTCCAACTGGTTGCTGGGCTACTCCAGCCTGCTCGGGCCGATTGCCGGGATCATGGTGGTGGACTACTTCCTGATCCGCCGGCAGAAACTGGACCTGGCAGGGCTGTACCGCGACGACGTCTACCCGGCCTGGAACTGGGCAGGCTTTGCCGCCTTCGCGCTGCCGGTGGCGCTGACCGTGATGGCCATCGGCAACAGCAGTTTCAGCTGGTTCTACGACTATGGCTGGTTTACCGGTTCGCTGCTTGGCGGGGCGCTGTACTACGCGCTTGGTGCCGTGGCGGTGCGTGGGCCAGTGCAGCCTGTGATGAATGCCGATAACAAAAACGCCTGAGGAGACACGACCCATGACCCCAGCCCAGCATGTGCTGCAATCCACCGAACGCCACGTCAGCAGTGAGCGCTTGTGGCAATCCCTGATGGCGCTCGCGCGCCTGGGGGCCACGCCCAAGGGCGGTGTCTGCCGCCTGGCATTGACCGACCTCGACCGCCAGGCCCGCGACCTGTTCGTTGAATGGTGCGAGGCTGCTGGCTGCAGCGTCAGTGTCGATGGTGTCGGCAATATCTTCGCCCGGCGCCCCGGCCGCAACCCCAAGCTGCCACCGGTGATGACCGGCAGCCATATCGACACCCAGCCCACCGGCGGCAAGTTCGATGGCTGCTTCGGGGTGATGGCGGGCCTGGAGGTCATCCGCACCCTCAACGACCTCGGCATCGAAACCGAGGCACCGCTGGAAGTGGTGGTGTGGACCAACGAAGAAGGTTCGCGCTTCCCGCCGTGCATGATGGGCTCGGGGGTATTTGCCGGCAAGTTCACCCTGGAGGACACCTTGGCCAAGCGTGACGCCCAGGGCGTGACGGTGGGCGAGGCGTTGAACGCCATTGGCTATGCCGGCCAGCGGGCAGTGCTTGGCCACCCGGTGGGCGCGTATTTCGAAGCGCACATCGAGCAGGGGCCGATTCTTGAAGACCAGGCCAAGACCATCGGCGTGGTGCTCGGCGCACTGGGGCAGAAGTGGTTCGACCTGACCTTGCGCGGGGTCGAAGCGCACGCCGGCCCTACGCCGATGCACCTGCGCAAGGACGCTTTGGTCGGCGCCGCAGCGGTGGTCGAGGCGGTCAACCGCGCGGCCCTAGGCCATCAACCGCATGCTTGCGGCACGGTCGGTTGCCTGCAGGCTTACCCAGGCTCACGCAACGTGATCCCAGGCGAAGTGCGCATGACCCTGGACTTGCGTCATCTCGAAGGCGAGCAGCTCGATTCGATGATCGCCGACGTGCGTGCGGTAATCGACGCCACCTGTGCCAAGCACGGCCTGAGCCACGAACTGACCCCGACGGCCGACTTCCCCGCGCTGTATTTCGACCGTGGTTGCGTCGATGCCGTGCGCGATTCGGCGCAGGCTCTGGGCTTGGCGCACATGGATATCGTCAGCGGGGCAGGGCATGACGCGATCTTCCTGGCCGAACTGGGGCCGGCGGGGATGATCTTCGTGCCCTGCGAGAATGGCATCAGCCATAACGAAATCGAGAACGCCACCCCGGAGGACCTGGCGGCAGGCTGCGCGGTGTTGCTGCGGGCGATGCTGGCGGCGTCGGAGGCGATTGCCAGCGGGCGTTTGGCTGCTTAGGGCCTGTGCTGGCCTGCTCGCGGGGCAAGCCCAAACGCTAACTTACTGATTTGACGGGGTTCTTGTAGGAGCGGCTGCAGCCGCGAACACCGGCGAAGCCGGTGCCATCCACCGCGGCGCCTGCTTCGCGGCTCAAGCCGCTCCCACACAGAGGCAGCCATCACGCCCAATGTGATAACGCTGCAGGTCCCGCGCCAGCGTCAGGTTGCCGCTGTACTGCGCCAGCGCTTCTTCGCGCACGTCGTCGATGCACGGGCTGCGTCGCGGGTCGGGCTGGTAGCGGGCACTGAAGTGTGTGAGCACCAGGTTGCGCACCCCGGCCGTTTCGGCAAAGCGCGCCACCTGGGCCGCACTGCTGTGACCAAAGGTGGCCCCGCTGCGCTCGATGATCGGCTGGGTGAAAGTCGCTTCGTGCACCAGCACATCGGCACCCTTGGCGACCTCAGCGAGCAACTCGGGGCTGTCGTTGTCGCCACAGACAATCACCTTTCGCGCCGGCCGCGAGGCCCGCAGGTAATCGCGGCCGTGCAGCACCCGGCCTGCATGTTCGGCGGAATGCCCCTTGGCCAGCTCGCCCCACAACGGGCCGCGTGGGATGCCCTCTGCGTCCAGGCGCTGTACGTCCAGGCGCGGCTCGGGGTTGAGTTCGGTGAACACGTAGCCGACGCTGGGTACCCGGTGCGACAGTTGCACGGTGCTGACGCGCAGCGTATCGCTGCACCAGTCGGTCAGTTGCTCGACTGCCAGCAAGCGCAACTCGAATGGCAGGAAGGTATCGCTGGCGGCCAGGCCCAGACGAAGCCAGTCGTGCAGTGCAGCAGGCAGTATCAAGTCCAGGGGGTGGGTGCGCCCGCTCATGCCGGCACTGGCCAACAGGCCGGGCAGGCCGAAGCAATGGTCGCCGTGCACATGCGTGATGAACACCCCACGCAGGTCGCGTATCGACAAAGGCGTGCGCAGCAATTGATGCTGGGTGCCTTCGCCACAATCGACCAGGTACCACTGGCTACCGCTGGCTTCGATGACCGCGGTGGCGCTGACGTTGCGGGCCTTGGTCGGCACACCGGCCGAGGTGCCTAGAAAAAGTAGGTCCATTGTGCGTCGACAGTGGCAGGTTTCGGATGCTGAGAGGGCGCACACCTTAGCCGGATTGAGGCCCGGCGTCGATGGTGTGCACCCGGCGCAGGTTACTCCGCCTGGCGCCAGATCAGCTTGCTGGTGTCATAGCCTTGCTTCTGGGCGATCGCCAGCAGCTGTTCGCGGGTCTGGTCGGTAATGGCCGGCGTGCGCGACAGCAGCCACAGGTACTCCCGGTTCGGGTGCCCGACCAGCGCCACGCGGTAGTCCTTGTCGTGGTACAGCACCCAGTATTCGCCCTTGGTCAGCCCTGGCGCCAGGCGGCTGAACCAGTTGTCGAACTGCACCCAGAGCTTGTCGGTCTTGCCAGGCTGCTGGGCCTCGGCGATACCCTTGGCCTCGTTCAATTGGCCGTCCTTTTCCTTGCAGCGGTTGGTCACGTCGATGCGCCCGTCCTCGCGCAAGCCGTAGTGCGCCTCGGACTGCACGCAGTTGCGCTGGAAGAACATCGGCAAGCGCGCCAGCTCGTACCAGGTGCCCTGGTAGCGTTGCAGGTCGACCTGCTGGGTGGTGGGCGGCGCCCGGTGTTCGTCGCCTGAACCGGCGCAGCCGGCCAGGGCTAGCGTTATGCAGGAAAGGATCAGGGTTTTACGCATCGGCATGGCGAACCTCCTGGAAGCGGATGGGTGCTTACCTTTGCTTCGATGCGGGTGAGGGGCAAAAGTTGTATGGGGTTTTTGGCGCATGTCGGTAGATAGGTGGTGTTGATACGATCGAGCGCCGCCCGCGCGGCGCTTCGCGGGGCAAGCCCGCTCCCACATTTGTTGCAACGTGCCATTCCAGTCAGGCCATGGTTGTCCGCCTTGGCGCATGGCTGAAGACAGGTGGGGCGCCGGCCGCGCCAACCAAAAAATCGCGTCGTGCTAACAAGGCTGGCAACTATGGCCTATCAGGCCATGGCACGTTGCAACAAATGTGGGAGCGGGCTTGCCCCGCGAAGCGCCGCGCGGGCGGCGCTCGGTCTCAAGGGCGCTGAAGATCTCAAGTCAAGCGCCCCGCGAAGCGCCGCGCGGGCGGCGCTCGGTTTCAAGGGCGCTGAAGATCTCAAGGCAAGCGCCTCGCGAAGCGCCGCGCGGGCGGCGCTCGGTCTCAAGGGCGCTGAAGATCTCAAGGCAAGCGCCCCGCGAAGCGCCGCGCGGGCGGCGCTCGATCTCGAGGGCGCTGAAGATCTCAAGGCAAGCGCTTCGCGATGCGCCGCGCGGGCGGCGCTCGGTCTCATGAACACCGCATCTTCAACGTATATCCCACAGCAACCCCACCAAGTCCCGCTTTTGGCACAAGCACGGCAACCCGCCTGAGTTACCATCCTGCGCTGTGAACCCTTCCCCCACAGGAGTGCAGCCCGTGACCGAGTACAGCGCGTTCAAGGTCGAACTGACCGACAACATCGCCCATGTGCAGATCAACCGCCCGGAAAAGGTCAACGCGATGAACGCGGCCTTCTGGGAAGAAATCGTCGATATCTTCCAGTGGATCGACGACACCGACGCGGTACGCGCGGTGGTCATCAGTGGCGCGGGCAAGCACTTTTCCTCGGGCATCGACCTGATGATGCTGGCCTCGCTGGCCGGCCAGATGGGCAAGGACGTGGGCCGCAACGCGCGCCTGCTGCGCCGCACCATCCTGCGCCTGCAGGCTTCGTTCAATGCCGTGGACAACTGCCGCAAGCCGGTGCTGGCGGCGATCCAGGGCTACTGCATCGGCGGCGCCATCGACCTGGTTTCGGCGTGCGACATGCGCTATTGCAGCGCGGACGCGCAGTTCTCGATCAAGGAAATCGACATGGGCATGGCCGCCGATGTCGGCACCCTGCAACGTTTGCCACGGATCATCGGCGACGGCATCATGCGTGAGCTGGCCTTCACCGGGCGCAACGTCGAGGCCGAGGAGGCACTGCGCATCGGCCTGGTGAACCGGGTCTATGATGATCAGGCTGCGCTGCTCGACGGGGTCTTTGCCATCGCCCGCGAGATTGCCGCAAAATCGCCGATCGCCGTGGCCGGCACCAAGGAAATGCTCAGCTACATGCGCGACCATCGCATCGACGATGGCCTGGAATACATCGCCACCTGGAACGCCGCGATGCTGCAGTCCGAAGACCTGCGCGTGGCCGTGGCGGCGCACATGAGCAAACAGAAACCGACGTTCGCCGACTGACCGGGCCGGGGGACGCAGCACAGGAACCCCGACATGTCAGCACGCTGGACTACCGCAGTACTCGACCCGCAGATCACCGGGGGCTGGGCCGTTGCCCGCAGCCCGGAGGGGTTTCTGGTGGACGCCAACGGTGCGCTGTTCCCACGCGACTGGCTAAAGCGCCAGGACCTCGACGTGCTGGCCGAGCACGGTATCGGCCACTTCGACGGCGAGCCGGTGTTCCTGCTCGAGCTGCGCACCACCGCCGAGGTGCCAGGCTGCAGCTGGCGCGGGTTGCGCGCCTTCATGCTCGAAGGCGACTTCGACCTCTACAAAGTCCTCGGCTATGCCGCGCAGATCGGCACCTGGGCCCGCGAGCACCGCTTCTGCGGCAGTTGCGGCCAGCCGATGACGCAGGTGCGCTGGGAGCGGGCGATGTACTGCCAGCCTTGCGACCTGCGCAGCTACCCGCGCATTTCGCCGAGCATGATCGTGCTGGTGACCCGTGGCGACGAGATTCTGCTGGCGCGTTCGCCGCGCTTCGTCACCGGTGTGTACAGCACCCTGGCAGGCTTCGCCGAGCCGGGCGAGTCGGCCGAGGACTGCCTGGTGCGCGAAGTGCGTGAGGAGGTGGCGGTCGAGGTGCGCAACATCGAGTACATCGGCAGCCAGTGCTGGCCATTCCCGCATTCGATGATGCTGGGTTTTCACGCGCAATACGCCGGTGGCGACATCGTCATGCAGCCGGACGAGATCGAGGACGCCCAGTGGTTCAACGTACACGAGCTGCCGCCGCTGCCGGCCGGGCGATCGATCGCCCGGTACTTGATCGATTTGTATGTGGCCCGCCGCTTAGGCCTGCCCGAACCAGTGCTGCCACGCTAGGCGCACGGTCAGTGCCAGCACCACGGTGATGAACACAGGGCGGATGAATTTGCTGCCACCGCTGATCGCCGTGCGTGCGCCGAAGAACGCGCCGACCATCACCGACAGGCCCATGCACAGGCCGACAACGTAGTCCACCTGCCCGGAAATGATGAACACCGTCAGCGCCGCGATGTTGCTGACGAAGTTCATGCTGCGCGCCACGCCGCTGGCGCGGACCAGGTCGATGGGGTAGAGCAGCAGCGTGCTCACGGTCCAGAACGCGCCGGTGCCGGGGCCGGCCACACCGTCATAGAAGCCCAGGGTAAAGCCCTGCGGGAACTGCCACTTCTTCTTGATGGGCGCATCGGCGTCCAGCGGCGCCTTGGGTGTGCCGCCGAACAGCAGGTAGATACCACAGGCGAAGACGATCACCGGGAGCATCTTGTTCAGCCATTCGGCGGGCATGTAGTGGGCGATCACTGCACCGATCAATGCACCGAGCAGCGTGGCGAACAAGGCCGGGCGCCACTGCGCCGGATGGAACAGCTTGCGTTTGTAGTAGGTGAAGCCGGCCGTGGCCGAGCCGAAGGTCGAGCTGAGCTTGTTGGTACCCAGCACCAGGTGCGGGGGCATGCCGGCGGTGAGCAGCGCCGGGGTAGTCAGCAGGCCGCCACCGCCGGCGATGGCGTCGATGAATCCGGCGACGAAGGCGACCAGGGCCAGGATCAGCAGGGTGAGGGGTTCTACGGTGAGTTCGAAGGGCATTGGGATTCGGCAGGCAAGAAGGCAGGGTGCGGCAAACTGCCGCGCTGGAAGCGCAACATGGTAATGCCGGGAGGGATGGGTTGCCAGTGCCGGCCTCTTGGAGCTTGCCCGCGAAGAGGCCGGCTTTGAAGCAAAGTTCAGCTTCGGATAAACGCCAGCAAATCCGCATTGATCACATCGGCATGGGTGGTCGGCATGCCATGCGGGAAGCCCTTGTACGTCTTCAATGTGCCATTGGGCAGCAGCTTGGCCGACAGCGGCCCGGCGTTTTCGTAGGGCACGATCTGGTCATCATCGCCGTGCATCACCAGCACTGGCTGCTGGATCTTCTTCAGGTCTTCGGTGAAATCGGTCTGGGAAAACGCCACGATCCCGTCGTAATGGGCCTTGGCGCTGCCGATCATGCCTTGGCGCCACCAATTGGCAATGACCCCTTCGGCAGGCTCGGCATTTGGCCGGTTATAGCCATAGAACGGCCCGGTCGGCACATCGCGGTAGAACTGCGCTCGGTTACTCGCCACCTGTGCCTGGAAGCCATCGAACACTGACTTGGGCAGGCCGCCGGGGTTGCCTGGGGTCTGTACCATCAGCGGCGGTACTGCAGCGATCAGTACCGCCTTGGCCACGTTGTCGCCGGGGTAACGGGCCATGTAGCGCACCACTTCGCCGCCACCGGTGGAATGGCCGACATGCACCGCGCCCTGAATCCCCAGGTGCTCGACCACGGCGGCTACGTCATCGGCGTAGTGGTCCATGTCATGGCCGTCCCACACCTGGCTGGAGCGGCCATGGCCGCGGCGATCATGGGCCACGACACGGAAGCCCTGGGCGAGGAAGAACAGCAGTTGGGCGTCCCAGTCGTCGGCGCTGAGCGGCCAGCCGTGGTGGAAGTGAATGACCGGCGCATCGCGCGGGCCCCAGTCCTTGTAGAAGATTTGAACGCCATCTTTCGTGGTCACGTAGCTCATGGTCGCGTCTCCTCTGTGCAGGGGGTTGCAAGGTGAGCTATTGAGGATAGGAGAGATTTTTGTGTTGTCAGTTCTGGCCTCATCGCCGGCAAGCCGGCTCCCACGCAGACACCACTCGTGGGAGCCGGATCGGTAGGGTCAGTGTTGGTTTCAAAGGAACCAGCGGTATTCCCTGGCACTGACCTCCTGCATGAACGCCAGGTGGTCCTGGCGCTTGTTCTCGCAGTACACCATCACGAATTCTTCGCCCAGCCCTTCATTCACGGCCGGGTGCCCATGCATGGCCGAGACCGCGCTCAGCATTTCCGTGGGAAATTCGATCCCGCTGCTGCGGTCCTCATTCAGCGGCGCAATCGGCTCCTGCCCGGCATCCAGCCCGTGCTCCATGCCACACAGGATGGCCGCCAGCACCAGGTACGGGTTGGCATCCGCGCCTGCCAGCCGGTGCTCGATACGCACATTGCGTGCATCCGACTCGGGGATGCGTATGCACGCATCACGGTCCTCAAAGCCCCAACTGGCGCGGCTGGCGGCATTGACCATGGCGCCATACCGGCGAAACGCATTGTGGTTGGCGGCAAAGATCGGCATGCAGTGTGGGAGCAACGCCAGGCAGCCGGCCACCGCGTGGCGCAGTGGCCGTTGCTGGTCGGCCGCCAGCAGGTTGTTGCCGGCGGTGTCGTACAGGCTGACGTGCACATGCATGCCGCTGCCCGGTGCCTGAAGGTAGGGTTTGCTCATGAACGAGGCGCGCAGCCCGTGCTTGAGTGCCACACCGCGCGTGCTACGGCAGAACAAGGCCGCCCAGTCGGCGGCGCGCAGGCCGTCGTCGCAGTGGCCGAAGTTGATCTCGAACTGGCCGGGGCCCAGTTCGGCGGTGATGACGTTGGCGTCGATCCCTTGTGCGTTGGCCGTTGCCACCATGTCACGCAGCACATCGCTGAACCGCGACAGCCGCTCGATGTGCATGTTCGGCTGATCGTCCGGGTCATCGGTGAAGGGGTCGTGCGGGAACTGCGGCAGCCCTTGCTTGAGCGCCCGGTCGAACAGGTAGAACTCCAGCTCGAACGCCACCACCGGGCGAATGCCGCGCCGCTCCAGGCGCTGCAGTACGCGGGCGAGCACTTCTCGTGGCTCGAACTCGATGGGCGCTGCGGTGCCATCGGAGCTGATCAGCATCTGGCCCAGCGGCTCGCGCTCCCAGGTGACCGGCTTGAGGGTGCCGGGGATCAGGCGTCGCAACGCATCCGGGTCTCCATCGTTGAAGCAGTAGTCGCCAATCGGAAACAGCCCGCCTTGCACGCCCAGCAACACGCAGTTCTGCGGCAGTTTCAGCGGGCTGCCGGCGGCGACCTTCTCCAGCATGTCGATGGGGTAGCGCTTGCCGTAGAAATGCCCGGGGATGTCCAGGCTCAGCAGGTCGACGTGGCGTACATCGGGATAACGGGCGCGGAAGGCGCGCACTTCACTGAGCAGATCGGCAAAGCCTGTAGTTGTTGTTGTCATGCTGTGCTCTCATCGGAAAACCCAGAGGACGCGGGTCGTCTGGGTGGTCAGGTTGGCGTAGCGAAACTGGCTGTGTGGCGGTAGCTGGAAGCTGTCGTTGGGGCCGAGTGTCACTGCTTCTTCGCGGCCTTCGAGCCACAGGGTCAGCTCGCCCTCAAGCACGAAACCGCCTTGTTCGGAGCTGTCGTCCAGGTGCCCCTCGCCACTGCTGGCGCCGGGCGCCAGGTGGCTTTCGAGCATGGCGAAACTGCCGTGCAGGGTGGGGGACACCAGCACGTCGCTGATGCCTTCGGCGTAGTAGATCGTGCGCCGCTCGCCCGGGCGGGTGACCCAGTCCAGTTCACGGGGTTGACTGGCTTGGTAGAAGTAGGTGGTGGGGACGCGCAGCGCCTCGCTGATGGCGGTCAGGTCGGCCACGGTGGGTTGCGACAGGCCGCGCTCGACCTGGGACAGAAAGCCCAGTGAGCGCTTGACCTGGGTGGCCAGCTCGCCGAGGGTCAGCCCGCGGTGCTTGCGCAGGTCGCGGATCAGCAGCGCCAAGCCCTGGGCGTCTTCAGACATGATCGCGCATCCGGTACCAGGCTTTGGCGGCGGCCTCTAGCGGGGCGGCCAGGAAGTCACCACCAGGGAAGCGGCCATTGTCGATGCCCTGGTACAGCGCCAGCAGGTCGTCGTCGCCGAGGATTGCATCACTCACCGCCCGCGCGCCGGCCAGGGTCGGCAGCACACCATGGCCAGAGAAGCCCTGCAGCCAGTAGCGCTGGCCTTCGCGGCCGATATCCGGGGTGCGCTGGATACTGCAGTCGATGTGCCCGCCCCAGGCATAGTCGATGGCCACGCCGGCCAGCTGCGGGAACACCCGCTCCAGGTAGGGGCGAGTGGCGCTGGCGACATCCTTGGGAATACCGCCCAGGTAAGTGCAACCGCCGCCGAAGAGCAGGCGGTTGTCCGGGGTGAGGCGGAAGTAGTCGGGCACGAACTGGTTGTCGATCACGCAGCTGTTGCGTGGTAGCAGCGAACGGGCGAAGTCCGCATCCAGCGGTGCGGTGGCCACCTGGTACGAGCCGACCGGCAGCAGCCGGCGCGACAGGTTGCGGTCGAGGCGGTCGATGTAGGCGTTGCAGGCCAGCACCAGCACATCACAGTGCACCTCGCCGTGTGCGGTGCGGGCGACATAGCCATTGGCGGTTTGCTGGTAATCCAGCACATGGCTTTGCTCGAATATCCGGCTGCCCGCGGCTTCGAGGGTGGCGGCCAAGCCCTGGGCCAGCTTCAGCGGGTTGAGGTGCGCGCCTTTGGCGTCGTACAGCGCGGCCTGGTAGCGCGGGCTGTCGATCCATTGTGGCAGTTCGTCACGGCCGATCAGGCGCAGGGCGTCATAGCCCCATTTTTGCTCGGCATCCTGCAATGCCTCCTCGAGCATTTTCACGCGGCGCGGTAGCACCGATGTCCACAGGCTGCCCACGCGGTAGTCGATCTCGAAGCCATGGCGCTGTGGCAGTTCACGCAGTTCTTCGGCGGCCCAGCACATGCTGGCCCACAGGCGCCGGGTACGCTCCACACCCAGTGCCTTTTCGAGGGGCGGCATGTCGCACGACCAGCCCAGCAATGCCTGGCCACCATTGCGGCCGGAGGCGGCCCAGGCCACCCGGCTGGCTTCCAGCAGGGTGACGCGCTTACCAGCCATGGCCAGGCGCAGGGCGGTGTGCAGCCCGCTGAAACCGGCGCCTATGATCAGCACGTCGGTGTCGTGCCGGCCTTGCAGGGTAGGGCGCAGGGGAATGCTGGCGGGGTACGTCTGGGCGTAGTAAGTAGCGACGTGCTGGGCTGATTGCTTGAACATGCCGGAACCTCGTGAAATTTATTGTGGTTATTTTCATGAAAATTTAGCAGGGAATTTTCATATCGCCAGTTACGCCGTGCGGGCTTTATGATCGTGGAGCCGCTGGGCGACCCATTCGCGACACAAGGCCGCGCCCACAATGGCGCAGCCTTGCCGGGGTGATGGAGCGGTCGCAAGGCTGCCAAGCAAACCCGTGGACCTGACAGGAATATCTATGCGCCGCCTGCCTTCCCTGACCGCCCTGCGCACCTTCGAGTGCGCCGCCCGCCATGGCCATTTCGGCCGCGCCGCTGACGAGCTGTGCGTCACCGACAGTGCGGTAAGCCACCAGATCCGCCAGTTGGAAGAGCAGCTTGGCGTCACCCTGTTCGAGCGTGTTGGCCGCCAAGTGCGCCCCAGCGCCGAGGCCCAGCGCCTGCTGCATCACCTGCAGCAGGCCTTCGAATTGATCGGCAAGGCCTGCGACGATCTGCGTGACCCGGCGTCGCAAGCAGTGCTGCGGGTTGCAGTGACGGCAGAGCTGGCGCAGAAATGGCTGGTGGCCCGGCTCGCCGATTTCAGCAGCCGCTACCCGCACATCACCCTGCACCTGCACGAGCAGCCGATCGATGCCGGGGCGCCTGCGCTCGATGTCGACCTGGCGATCACTTATGGCACCAGCACCCTCGACGCCAGTACCCACTTTGTCAGGCCACTGCCGCTGTTGCAGTTCTTCCCGGTGTGCAGCCCCGGCCTGTTCAACCAGGGCGGCCTCAAGCGCCCGCGCGACCTGGTGCGCCATTGCCTGCTGCATGACGACCAGGATGGCCGCACCTGGACCACCTGGCTGGCCACCCATGCCGAAGATGCCTTGCCCACCCGCCAGTTGTATTTCCCACACGCTGCCCTGGCGCTGGAGGCCGCATTGCTCGGGCAGGGGGTCGCGATGGGCGACAACCTGACCTGCCAGGGCGACCTGCAGAGCGGCAAACTGGTGCGGCCTTTCACTGCCAGCGTGACCGCCCAGGGGCAGTACGCGCTGGTGTGTGAGCGGTTGCGCCTGGAGCGCGCGGCGGTGGCGCAGTTCATCGATTGGTTCATCGAACAGCTGGGCGATAGCTGAATTCAATTCAACTATCGCTGAGTTTTCATCGTTGGAAGCCGGCCGCGTGCCGGCGTAGCGTGCAGTCATCACTCATCGACACGAGGTTGACCCATGGCACGTTCGCTCAGCACCACTCCCAAAGCCGATGGTTTCCGCCTGCCGGGCGAATTCGAGCGCAAGGCCGGCTGCTGGCTCGGCTGGCCCGAGCGGCCTGATGTGTGGCGCAATGGCGCCAAGCCCGCGCAAAAAGTCTGGGTCGAAATTGCCAGCGCCATCGCCTCCAGCGAGCCGGTCACGGTGTGCGCTTCTGCTGCGCAATACGCCAACGCCCGGCGCCTGCTGCCAGCGCAAGTGCGGGTGGTGGAAATGACCTGCAACGATACCTGGTTCCGTGACAGCGGCGCCTGCTTCGTGGTCAATGACAGCAGCGGTGAAGTGCGCGGCGTGGACTTCGAATTCAATGCTTACGGTGGTTTGGACGGCGGCCTTTATTACCCCTGGGACAAAGATGACCAGATCGCCCAGAAAATCCTCGAGATCGAAAACCTGGACCGCTACCGCGCGCCGCTGATCGCCGAACTTGGCGGCATCCAGAGCGACGGCCAGGGCAGCCTGCTGACCACCGAGCAGTGCCTGCTCAACCGCAACCGCAATGCCCACCTGGGCAAGCAGGAGGTCACGCGCCGGCTGCAGGACTACCTGGGCGCCGATCAGGTGATCTGGCTGCCGCGCGGTTGCAAGTTTGACGAAACCGATGGCCACGTCGACGACCTGGCGTGCTTCGTTCGGCCGGGTGAAGTCGTGCTGCAATGGACGGACAACCGCGATGACCCGCAATGGGAAATCTACCAGGAGGCTTACGACATCCTGCGCGGCACCCGCGACGCCCGGGGGCGTGAGCTCAAGGTCCACAAGCTGCCGCAGCCCGAAGTGCTGCAGTGGACGGCTGAGGAAGCCGCCGGGCTGGACCAGGTCGAAGGTACGCACCTGCGTGAGGCAGGCACCCGCATCTGCGCTTCGTACATCAACTACTACGCAGGCAATTCGGCCATCGTCGTGCCGCTGTTCGGGGACCGCAACGACAGTGTTGCTCAGGCGACCCTGGCCGAGCTGTTCCCCGAGCATCGCATCATCGGCATCCACAACTCCCGGGAAATCCTCCTGGGTGGTGGCAACGTCGCCTGCATCACCATGCCGCAATACGCCGGGGGCCGTCGCTGATGAAATTTCCTCTGCTGGCGGCTGCGGTCGCCCTGGGTTGCGCGGCGTCGGTGGCCCAGGCAGCCGACGCACAACAGCCAACCGTCAACCTGTATATCTGGGGCGAATACCTGGCCCCGGATACCCTGACCAACTTCGAGAAGGAAACCGGCATCCGCGTCACCGCCGACCACTTCGATTCGCTGGAAACTGCCGAGACCAAGTTGCTCACCGGTGGCAGTGGCTACGATGTGGTGCTCAGTGCCGGCCAGCACTTGAGCCGAGCGATTGCCAGCGGCGCCCTGCAGCCGTTGGACAAGGCCCGGTTGCCCCACCTGGCAGGCGTTGGCGAAGAGTTCCTCCAGCACATGGCATTGTTCGACCCGGGCAACCGTTATGCCGGCACTTATGCCTGGGGCACCACGGGGGTGGGCTATCAGCAGCAGGCGGTGACGGCGCGCATGGCCGGGGCACCGGTGGGTAGCTGGGCAATGCTGTTCGACCCCCAGGTGGTGGCGAAATTCGCCGATTGCGGGGTGAGCCTGCTCAATGACCCCAACGAGGTGTTCGCCGCGGTCATGCGTTACATGGGGCTGGATATCAACCAGCAACGCATCGAGGACCTCAAGGCGGCGGAGGCGCAATTGCGCAAGGTCCGCCCGTACATCCGCTACTTCGACAATGACCGCAACATCAATGACCTGGCCAATGGCGAAACCTGCGTGGCGATGTCGTGGAATGGTAACGTTGCGATCGCCCAGGCACAGGCGCAGCAGGCGGGCAAGGCATTTGCGCTGGACTACAGCATCCCCGAGGAAGGCACCCTCATCTGGCTGGATGCGCTGGTGGTGCCCAAGGATGCGCCGCACCCGGAGGCGGCCTGGAAACTGCTGGATTACCTGATGCGGCCTGAGGTGATTGCGCCGATCACCGATACCATTCATTACGCCAATGCGATCACTGCGGCTGACAGCCTGGTGGATGCCAGCATTCGCAACGCGCCGGGGACGTACCCGCCAGCGCAGGTGAGGGCCCGGTTGTATGGCAAGAATGACAATGGCAAGGCGTTCAACCGGGAGCTGACGCGGGCGTTCAGTCGGTTGAAAAGTGGCACCTAAGGTTGAAAGATGGGTTGCCGGTGCTGGCCTCTTCGCGGGTCAAGCCCGCTCCCACAGGTTCACCACTGCCTTGAGACTTGGGCAATCCTGTGGGAGCGGGCTTGCCCCGCGAAGAGGCCAGCACTGACACTCAATCAGCTGGGCTTTGCAGCCGTCTTGCGCCGGGGCTGCCTAGGCTTGCTTCCGGCCGCCTTGCCTTTGCTCCTGCCCTTTTTCTTCCACGGCGCCGCCTTGCCCACCGCCGGCCCGCTGATGGTCATGCGCATGCCGCTGCAGCGCTCCACCAGCTTGCCCATCCACGCCGACTGACGGGCAACGAACTCTTCAAGGCTCATTTCGCCACTCTGCACCATGTCCAGCGCTTGCTCCCAGATCGCCGTGGTGCCAGGGTCGGCGATGGCGCGGGGCACGGCGTCGATCAGGCTGAAGGCGGCAGGTGTGGCGGCCAGGGCCTTGCCGTTTTTGGTCAGGTAGCCGCGGTCGAGCAGGCCCTGGATGATGCTGGCGCGGGTGGCCTCGGTGCCGATGCCGGTGGTTTCCTTGAGCTTCTGTTTCAGTCGCGGGTCGTCCACCAGCTTGGCGACGTTCTTCATGGCCTTGATCAGGTCACCCTCCGTGAACGGTTTGGGCGGCTGGGTCCACAGGTCTTTCAGCTGCAGGCCCTTCACGGCGCAGTCCTGGCCTTCCCGCAAGGCTGGCAGTACCTGGGCCGGCGGTGCTTCGCGGCCTTTGGCCGGGGTCAGCGCCTCGGGCAGGGCGCGACGCCAGCCCGGTTCGACGATCTGCTTGCCCACAGCGCGCAGCGCATGGCCTGCACAGTCGAACTCGGCCTGGGTGCGGTCATACTCGTGGTTGGGCAGGAACTGCGCCAGGTAACGGGCGCGGATCAGGGTGTAGACCGCCTTGTGCTTGGCCGGCAGGCGTGACGGGTCGCTGGCGGCAGCAGTGGGGATGATGCCGTGGTGGGCGGTGACCTTGGTGTCGTTCCAGGCCCGCGAACGGCGCTGGGGCTCGAGGTGCGCCTGCAGCGGCGCCAGGCTGGCATCAGCGCGCTGCAGGGCAGCGAGGATGGCTGGCGCTTCGCTGTGCTGGCTGAGGGGCAGGTAGCCGCAGTCGCTGCGCGGGTAGGTGATCAGCTTGTGGGTTTCGTACAGGGCCTGGGCAATGTCCAGGGTTTCCTGGGCACCCAGGCCGAACTTTTTCGAGCACAGCTCCTGCAGGGTGCCGAGGTCGAAGGGCAGGGGCGCAGCCTCGCGCACGCGCTCGGTGGCGACCTTGATCACCCGTGCCGAGCCGGCGTTGCCCATGTCGGCAGCGGCTTGTTGGGCCAGCGCCTGGTTGAGGCAGCGGCCCTGGTCGTCGCAGGCGTCTTCCGGCGCCCGCCATTGGGCATTGAAGCGCTGGCCGGTATGTTCGAGCTGGACGTCGATGGCCCAGAACGGTACCGGGACGAAATCGGCGATGCTGCGGTCGCGGTCCACCACCAGGCGTAGCGTCGGCGTTTGCACACGGCCCACTGGCAGCACGCCTTGATAGCCGGATTGGCGGCCGAGCAGGGTGAACAGCCGGCTCATGTTCATGCCAATCAGCCAGTCGGCGCGGGAGCGGCCCAAGGCCGAGTGGTACAGGTTGAAGGTTTCCTGCCCGGGCAGCAGGCGGGCCAGGGCCTTGCGGATCGACGCGTCGTCCAGTGCGGACAACCACAGGCGCTGGATCGGCCCACGGTAGCGGCAATGCTCGACCAGTTCGCGGGCGATCATCTCGCCCTCGCGGTCGGCGTCCGTGGCGATGACCAGTTCGCGCGCTTCACCGAGCAGGCGCTTGACGGCCTTGAACTGGCTGGCGGTCTTGGGCTTGACCAGCATTTTCCACTTTTCCGGGATGATCGGCAGGTCGGCGAGGTTCCAGCGCTTGTAGCGTTCGTCGTAGCTGTCAGGCGGGGCAGTTTCGAGCAGGTGGCCGATGCACCAGGTGACGCAGACGTCGGTGCCTTGCCAGCAGCCGTCGGCCTTGCGGGTGGCGCCGAGCACCTTGGCGATGTCTTTTGCCTGGGAGGGTTTTTCGCAGAGGAACAGGCGCATGGCCGGGAACGCTTTATCGAGGGTGATAAGCGCTAGGATGCGCAAGCGGGGGCGCGGAGGCAAGTTTTATCTGGATGGATGTACAGGTTTTTATCAGTGAGGATGTTGCTGTGACCACCGGCCTCTCGCCTGCAAGCCGGCTCCCACAGGTGCATCGCCGCTCCTGAAGGCTATGAGGTCTCTGTGACCAGCGGCCTCTCGCCGGCAAGCCGGCTCCCACAGGTGCATCGCCGCTCCTGAAGGCTATGAGGTCTCTGTGACCAGCGGCCTCTCGCCGGCAAGCCGGCTCCCACAGGTGCATCACCGCTCTTGAAAGCCATGAGGTCTGTGTGGGAGCCGGCTTGCCGGCGATAGGGCCGGTGCTGTCCACCGCCAGGGATCAGGCGATCTCGCGAGAGTCGCGCACCATGTCCACATGCGGGATGCCGGCTTCGAGAAATTCCTCGCTGACCACGCGAAAGCCCAGCCGCTCGTAGAACGGCGTGGCGTGCACCTGGGCGCTGAGCATCTGCTGCTTGAGGTCACGGTTCTGCGCTTCGACGATCACCGCATTGACCAGCGCATCGCCAACCTTGAGGCCTCGCCAGTCCTTGAGCACCGAAATGCGGCCGATGGTGCCGTCCGCCAGCAGGCGGGCGGTGCCAATCGGGTAGTCCCCTTCCAGTGCCAGGAAGTGCAGTGCCTCCTGGTCCTCCGAGTCGAATTCCAGTTCCGGCGGAATGTGCTGTTCGGCGACGAATACTGCTTCCCGGATACGGCGGATATCGGCGTTGTCCTTCTGCCAGTCGGCGAGGCGCACACGTATCTTATTCATTGGCGAATCCCAGGCTGCCTTGTTTGATCAGCTGCTGTACCAGCATAAGGCCATCTTCATCCTGCAGCCACTGCTCAAGGTTGTCGATGTGTAACGCGTCGGCCGAGCACACCAGCTTCAACAGCTCGCGCAGCTTGGCTGGCAGCGGGCAGCTGCGGCCGCTGGCGAACAGCATCAGGTCGTCGCCCAGCTCCGACCAGGCCATGCGCGCGCTCGGGTTGCGGATCAGGATGGCGCCATCTTCCAGCGCTTCGATCAGCTCTTGCTCCTCCAGCTCTTCACCGACCACCTGCTCGGGGTAGCGCGGTTCGGTCATGAACTGGCCGAACCAGGTCAGCAGCAGATCCTTGTCGTTCATGTGCTTGTCGATCAGCCCCTTGAGGCGGTCGAGGGCATCGTGCTGGATCTGGTGCGGGTCGCTGACTGGCTGGGCGTCGGCGTCGCTGTAGCGCTCTTCGTCAGGCAGGAACTGGCCGAGGAAGTCGGTGAAGTGGGTCAACACTTCGGCGGCGCTTGGGGCGCGGAAGCCGACCGAGTAGGTCAGGCAGTCGTCAACGGCCACGCCGTAGTGGGCCAGGCGCGGTGGCAGGTAGAGCATGTCCCCCGGTTCCAGGGTCCATTCACCGCTCTGTTCGAATTCGGCGAGGATGCGCAGGTCGGCGTGCTCCAGCAGCGGGCTCTCGCTGTCGCACATCTGGCCGATTTTCCAGTTGCGCTGGCCGTGGCCCTGCAGCAGGAACACGTCGTAGTTGTCGAAGTGCGGACCGACGCTGCCACCTGGGGCTGCGAAGCTGATCATCACGTCGTCGATACGCCAGCTCGGCAGGAAGCGGAAGTGCTCCAGCAGCTCGGCGACTTCCGGCACGAACTGGTCGACAGCCTGCACCAGCAGGGTCCAGTCCTTTTCCGGCAATTCGGCGAAGGTGTCATCGTTGAACGGGCCGCGGCGCAGCTCCCACGGGTGGGCGCCGTGCTCGAGCACGATGCGCGACTCGACTTCTTCCTCGAGGGCCAGGCCGGCCAGCTCGTCAGGGTCGATCGGGCTTTCGAAGTCCGGGAACGCCTGGCGCACCAGCAGCGGCTTCTTCTGCCAGTAGTCGCGCATGAATTCGCGGGCCGAGATGCCGCCGAGCAGCTGCAGTGGAGTATCAGGATTCATGTTCAACCTATTGAAAAAACGTAATTTTCGTCCGGGAATAAAAACGCCCGGCTAGGCCGGGCGTTGAACGCGACGGGCAATTTAGATGCGTTTGGCCTGAGCTGCCGCGTTACCGATGTAGCTGGCAGGGGTCAATTGCTTGAGCTCGGCCTTGGCGTCGGCTGGCATGTCCAGGCCGTCGATGAAGGTCAGCAGCGCTTCAGGGGTGATGCCCTTGCCACGGGTCAGCTCTTTGAGCTTCTCGTAGGGGTTCTCGATGTTGAAGCGGCGCATGACGGTCTGGATCGGCTCGGCCAGGACTTCCCAGCAGGCGTCCAGGTCGGCGGCGATACGAGCGGTGTTGACTTCCAGTTTGCCGATGCCTTTCAGGCTGGCTTCGTAGGCGATGACGCTGTGGGCGAAGCCCACGCCCAGGTTGCGCAGCACGGTGGAGTCGGTCAGGTCACGCTGCCAGCGCGAGATCGGCAGCTTGCTGGCCAGGTGCTGGAACAGCGCGTTGGCGATACCCAGGTTGCCTTCGGAGTTTTCGAAGTCGATCGGGTTGACCTTGTGCGGCATGGTCGATGAGCCGATTTCGCCGGCAACGGTCTTCTGCTTGAAGTAGCCCAGCGAGATGTAGCCCCAGACGTCGCGGTCGAAGTCGATGAGGATGGTGTTGAAGCGGGCGATGGCGTCGAACAGCTCGGCAATGTAGTCGTGCGGCTCGATCTGGGTGGTGTACGGGTTGAACTGCAGGCCCAACTCGTCTTCGATGAAGGCGCGGGCGTTCTCTTCCCAGTCGACCTGCGAGTAGGCCGAGAGGTGGGCGTTGTAGTTGCCCACGGCGCCGTTGATCTTGCCCAGCAGCGGCACGGCGGCTACCTGGGCGATCTGGCGCTCCAGGCGGTACACCACGTTGGCCAGCTCTTTGCCCAGGGTGGTCGGCGAGGCCGGCTGACCGTGGGTACGCGACAGCATCGGCACGTCGGCGTGAGCGTGGGCCTGGGCGCGGATGGCATCGGCGATCTGGCGCATCAGCGGCAGCAGCACTTCGTCGCGACCGGCGCGCAGCATCAGGGCGTGGGACAGGTTGTTGATGTCCTCGCTGGTGCAGGCGAAGTGGATGAACTCGCTGACCTTGGCCAGCTCAGGCAGTTGCGCAGCCTGCTCCTTGAGGAGGTATTCGATCGCCTTGACGTCGTGGTTGGTGGTGCGCTCGATTTCCTTGACGCGTTCGGCGTGCTCGAGCTTGAAGTCGGTGGCCAGGCCGTCCAGCAGAGCGTTGGCTTCGGCGGAGAACGCCGGCACTTCGCTGATCTGCGGGTGGGCGGCCAGACGCTGCAGCCAGCGTACTTCGACCAGGGCGCGGAAACGGATCAGGCCGTATTCGCTGAAAATGGGGCGCAAGGCCTGGGTTTTGCCGGCGTAACGGCCGTCTACAGGGGAAACCGCAGTGAGCGAAGAGAGCTGCATGGGGTGTTCTCGGACAGTCAGGCTTTTGGAGGGCGCATATCATACATGAAAAATGCGCCGGGGTCGGGTGGCTGACCAAAGGTCGGGCCTATCAAAACATGTCGCAGTGCCTATGTGGGGGCGGCGCCGCCTTCAGGAAGGCTTGCGCATCATGTCGTACAGTTCGTTGAGCAGCTTGCGCCGGCTGAACACCAGTTGCCAGCGGTGCCCGCCCAGCTGGCGCCACAGGCGCGCGGCGCGGATGCCGGCAAGCAGCAGCGCGCGGATTTTCGAGGCGTTGTTGGGCTGCTGCAGGAAACGCATGTCGCCATGCACCTGGATGCGCTGGCGCAGGGTGCTGAGGGTGTCCTGGTACAAGGCGCCACTGGAAGCGATGACGTTTTCGTGAACCAGGCCGAAATGGTCGGCCTGGGACTGGATCTGCGGCAGGCGGTTGCCGATGGTGTCGAGCAGGTCGCCGCGCTTGTTCAGCTGGCGTTCCAGGCCGAGCATCGACAGCGCATAACGCAGCGGCTCGCGCTGCAGGCTGTTGGGGTCGCGCTCGAGTGCGCCGACCAGCGCGCGGTAACCGTCGCGCAGGTTGCTGTCATCACCGCCAAATACCTCGAGGGTGTCCTTGGGGTCACGCACCAGCAAGCTGCCGAGCATGCAGCCGATATTGGCCTCGCTGGCCTGGCCGGTGCGGGCGATGCGGTCGACCAGCACGGCGGCCTGGAACACGCCGCCCAGGGCAATCAATTGCTCCTGCAGGTTGCTCATGCGCGCGGGCTCCACGGCTCGGCCGTCTCGATCACGCCGCCGCCCAGGCACACCTCGCCATCATAGAACACCACCGACTGGCCCGGGGTGACGGCGCGCTGCGGTTCGTCGAACACCGCGCGGTAACCGCTTTCGGTCAGTTCCAGGGTGCAGTGCTGGTCGCTCTGGCGGTAGCGCACCTTGGCGGTGAGCTTGCGCGGGCTGCTGAGGTCGACCGGGTTGACCCAGAAGATTTCCGAGGCGAGCAGGGCGCGGGAGAACAGCCACGGGTGTTCGTTGCCCTGGCCGACCACCAGCACGTTGCGGGTCAGGTCTTTGTGCAGCACGTACCACGGCTCGTCGCCGGCGTCTTTCAGGCCGCCGATGCCCAAGCCCTGGCGCTGGCCGATGGTGTGGTACATCAGGCCGTGGTGGCGGCCGATGACTTCGCCGTCGGTGGTCTGGATTTCACCCGGCTGGGCCGGCAGGTACTGCTTGAGGAAGTCGCTGAAACGGCGCTCGCCGATGAAACAGATACCGGTGGAATCCTTTTTCTTGGCGGTGGCCAGGCCGTGTTTTTCGGCGATGGCGCGCACTTCGGGCTTTTCCAGCTCGCCCACCGGGAACAGCGTGCGGGCGATCTCTTTGCCGCCAACGGCGTGCAGGAAGTAGCTCTGGTCCTTGTTCGGATCCAGGCCCTTGAGCAGCTCGGTGAGCGCGCCGGTGTCGCGGCGGCGCACGTAATGGCCGGTGGCGATCAGGTCGGCACCCAGCGACAGGGCGTAGTCGAGGAACGCCTTGAACTTGATTTCGCGATTGCAGAGGATGTCCGGGTTGGGCGTGCGACCGGCCTTGTACTCCTCGAGGAAGTGCTCGAACACGTTGTCCCAGTATTCGGCGGCGAAGTTGGCGGTGTGCAGCGTGATGCCGATACGGTCGCACACGGCCTGGGCGTCGGCCAGGTCTTCACGGGCGGTGCAGTATTCGGTGCCGTCGTCCTCTTCCCAGTTCTTCATGAACAGACCTTCCACCTGGTAGCCCTGCTCGATGAGCAGAAGGGCGGAGACGGAAGAGTCCACGCCGCCGGACATGCCGACGATGACGCGGGTCTTGGCGGGGTCTTTAAGTGCTGGGCTGGTCATGGCTACCGATGTGTATCAAGGGGGAAAAACGCCGATTCTATCAAAACCGAGGCGGCGCGTCAGTCGCGCAGCAGGTCGAGGCTGTGCAGCGGCCCTGCGAGGTAGTCGTCGAGGCAGCGTGGCACCAGCTCGCTGCGCCAGCGGCTGGGGTCGGCGAGCAATTCTTCGCGGGTAAGCCACACGGCGCGCACGATGTCGCTGTCCAGTGCCAGGTCCGGGTGATGGCGCAGCGGGCGTGCGGCGAAGCAGATGCGCTGGTAGGTCACGCCATTGCTGGGGGCGGTGTACAGGTAGATGCCGACCACGCCGGTCAGCTCGACTTCCCAGGCGGTTTCTTCCAGGGTTTCGCGCAGGGCGGCCTGGGGCAGGGTCTCGAAGGCTTCGAGGTGGCCGGCGGGTTGATTGAATACGTGCTGGCCGGCTTTGAATTCTTCGACGAAGAGGAACTTGCCGTCCTGTTCGACGATGGTAGCGACGGTGATGTGGGGTTGCCAGGTCATGTGGTCTGTCCTTTTATCGCTGGGGCCGCTGTGCGGCCCATCGCGGGCAAGCCAGCGCCTACAGGTAAAGTGCAGGGCTCAATGACAGCACCTCTCCTGTAGGAGCGGGCTTGCCCGCGAAGGGCTGCGCAGCAGCCCCAATTCCCAGAAAGCACAAACCCCGGTGCGTGGCCGGGGTTTGTGCTGTTACTTCAAGCGAGCCTTACAGGGCAGCAATGGCGCTGTTCAGGGTCTGGCTTGGGCGCATCACCTTGGCGGTCAGCTCGGCATTCGGCGCGTAGTAGCCACCGATGTCGACTGGCTTGCCCTGAACGGCGTTGAGCTCGGCGACGATGGTCTCCTCGTTCTCGGTCAGGGTTTTGGCCAGCGGGGCGAAACGTGCCTGCAGCGCAGCGTCGTCGCTCTGGGCAGCCAGCGCCTGGGCCCAGTACAGGGTCAGGTAGAAGTGGCTGCCGCGGTTGTCGATACCACCGACTTTGCGCGAAGGCGACTTGTTGGTGTCGAGGAACTTGCCGGTAGCCTGGTCCAGGGTGTTGGCCAGGACCTTGGCGCGCGGGTTGTCGTAGGTGTTGCCCAGGTGCTCCAGGGAAGCGGCCAGGGCCAGGAATTCACCCAGCGAGTCCCAACGCAGGAAGTTCTCTTCAACCAATTGCTGTACGTGCTTCGGTGCCGAACCGCCGGCGCCGGTTTCGAACAGGCCACCGCCGTTCATCAGCGGCACGATCGACAGCATCTTGGCGCTGGTGCCCAGCTCCATGATCGGGAACAGGTCGGTCAGGTAGTCGCGCAGCACGTTGCCGGTCACCGAGATGGTGTCCTTGCCTTCGCGGATGCGGGCCAGGGAGAACTTGATGGCGTCGACCGGGGCCAGTACACGGATGTCCAGGCCAGCGGTGTCGTGATCCTTCAGGTACGCCTGCACCTTCTCGATCATCACGCCGTCGTGGGCACGGGCCGGGTCCAGCCAGAACACCGCTGGGGTGTTGCTCAGGCGGGCGCGGTTGACGGCCAGCTTGACCCAGTCCTGGATCGGCGCGTCTTTGGTCTGGCACATGCGGAAGATGTCACCGGCTTCGACGTTCTGCTCCAGAACGACCTTGCCCTTGCCATCGACCACGCGCACAACGCCGTCGGCCTTGACCTGGAAGGTCTTGTCGTGGGAGCCGTACTCTTCGGCCTTCTGCGCCATCAGGCCAACGTTCGGTACGCTGCCCATGGTGGTCGGGTCGAATGCACCGTTGGCCTTGCAGTCTTCGATGGTGGCCTGGTAGATGCCGGCGTAGCAGCGGTCCGGGATGATCGCCTTGGCGTCCTGCAGTTCACCGGCGGTGTTCCACATCTTGCCCGAGTCACGGATCATGGCCGGCATCGAGGCGTCGACGATGACGTCGCTCGGCACGTGCAGGTTGGTGATGCCTTTGTCGGAGTTGACCATGGCCA
>Ga0213823_1000301_pt1 | contig 48029 bp, 42 predicted proteins | sample MC6MC0907MG_FD_179887 | JGI IMG/M metagenome (GOLD analysis project Ga0213823, IMG submission 179887) | Enriched soil aggregate microbial communities from Iowa State University, Ames, United States - MC6-MC0907-MG | ecosystem: Environmental > Terrestrial > Soil > Unclassified | place: USA: Iowa...
AGGAGAGTACTGTGTCGCGTAGACGCGTCGTGGTCACCGGTATGGGTATGCTGTCGCCACTGGGTACCGATGTACCGAGCACCTGGCAGGGCATTCTGGCTGGCCGCAGTGGCATTGGTCCGATCGAGCACACGGATCTGTCTGCCTACTCCACCCGTTTTGGCGGCTCGGTGAAGGGCTTCGAGGTTGAGCAGTACCTGTCGGCCAAGGAAGCTCGCAAGCTCGACCTGTTCATACAGTACGGCTTGGCGGCCGGTTTCCAGGCAGTGCGTAACGCCGGCCTGGAAGTCACTGACGCCAACCGTGAGCGCATTGGCGTGGCCATGGGCTCGGGCATTGGTGGCCTGACCAACATCGAAGAAACCAGCCGTACCTTGCACGAGCAGGGCCCGCGGCGTATTTCGCCGTTCTTCGTGCCGGGTTCGATCATCAACATGATTTCCGGTTTCCTGTCGATCCACCTGGGGCTGCAGGGGCCGAACTACGCCATTGCCACGGCCTGCACCACCGGTACGCACTGCATCGGCATGGCCGCGCGCAACATCGCCTACGGCGAGGCCGACGTGATGATCGCCGGTGGTGCCGAAATGGCAGCATGTGGCCTCGGCATGGGCGGCTTCGGTGCTTCGCGCGCGTTGTCGACCCGCAACGATGAGCCAATGCGTGCCAGCCGTCCGTGGGACAAGGGCCGTGATGGCTTTGTGCTGTCTGACGGCGCCGGTGCCCTGGTGCTCGAAGAGCTGGAGCACGCCCAGGCTCGCGGTGCGACCATCTATGCCGAGCTGGTCGGCTTCGGCATGAGCGGTGATGCCTATCACATGACTTCGCCACCCGACAGCGGTGAAGGCGCTGCCCGCTGCATGGCCAACGCCCTGCGTGACGCCGGCGTTCAGCCAAATGAAGTCAGTTACATCAATGCCCACGGTACTTCGACCCCGGCTGGTGATATCGCCGAAGTCGCGGCGATCAAACGTGTGTTCGGTGACCACGCCTACAAGCTTGCAGTCAGCTCGACCAAGTCGATGACCGGCCACCTGCTGGGCGCTGCTGGTGCGGTAGAGGCGATCTTCAGCGTGCTGGCAATCAACAGCCAGATGGCGCCGCCGACCATCAACCTGGATGAGCCGGATGAAGGGTGCGACCTCGACTTCGTGCCACATCAGGCGCGCAGCATGCCGATCGACGTGGTGCTGTCCAACTCGTTCGGCTTTGGTGGCACCAACGGCTCGCTGGTGTTCCGCCGGTTCGCCGGTTGATGCACAGTTGGATCGACGGCCAGCCTGCGACTGCAGTCAATCTGCAGAACCGCGGCCTGGCCTATGGCGATGGTCTGTTCGAGACCATCGCTGTGCGCAATGGCCAGCCCAGCTTGCTGGATGGCCACTTGGCGCGCCTGGCGTTGGGTTGCCAGCGCCTGGCAATCGACGCCGACCTGGCTTTGGTGCGGGACGAAATCCTGCGCTATGCCAGCCAGCTCGGCGACGGTGTCGCCAAACTGATCCTCACCCGCGGCGACAGCCAGCGTGGCTACGCCCCGGTTGCCGGTGCCGCGCCGCGCCGTATTCTTCAGGGCAGCCCACTGCCCAGCTATCCTGCCGAACACGGAGAACACGGCGTGCGCCTGTTCCCTTGCCAGACCCGGCTTGGGGAACAACCCCTGCTGGCCGGCCTCAAACACCTCAACCGCCTGGAGCAAGTGCTGGCCCGTGCCGAATGGCAGGACAGCGAACATGCCGAGGGCCTGATGTGTGACGGGCAGGGCAGGGTGATCGAAGGCGTGTACAGCAATCTTTTCCTCGTGCGCGACGGCGTGCTGCTGACCGCCGATCTCAGCCGCTGCGGCGTTGCCGGTGTGATGCGCGGCGCCTTGTTGCAGCAAGCTTACGCACTGGAAATCCCGGTGCAGGTGTGTGACTTGCCATTTGCAGCACTGGAGCAGGCAGACGAAGTGTTGCTCTGCAACAGTGTCTATGGCGTTTGGCCTGTGCGGGCATTTGCTGCGCTGAACTGGTCGCCGGGCCCGCTCACCCGTAAACTGCAGGCCGTTGCCCGTACGTTACTGGATACCTGAATTCGTGAGACGCAAATTCCTGCTGCTGCTGGAAATGGGGTTGATCCTGGCCGGCCTGGCTTTGGGCTGGTCGGCCTGGAAGGTCAACTCGGTGCTGGAGCAGCCGCTGCACGTGACGCAGGAGCGCCTGCTCGACGTGCCCAACGGCACCAACCCCAACCGCATGTTCTACCGCATGCAGAACGAGGGGTTGCTCGATGACGCCTTCTGGCTGCGCTTGTACTGGCGCTTCAACATGGCTGGCACGCCGCTGAAAACCGGCGAATACCGCATCACGCCTGGCATGACCGTGGAAGACCTGTTCGATGCCTGGCGCCGCGCTGACGTGGTGCAGTACAACTTGACCCTGGTCGAGGGCTGGACCTTCCGTCAGGTCCGTTCGGCGATCGCCAAGCATGAAAAGATCAAGCATACCCTCGACGGCCTTTCCGATTCGGAGGTCATGGACAAGCTCGGCCATACCGGGGTGTTCCCGGAGGGCCGCTTCTTCCCTGACACTTACCGCTTCGTGCGGGGCATGACGGATGCCGAGCTGCTGCAGCAGGCCTACATGCGCCTGGATGAAGTGCTGGCCAAGGAATGGGCCGAGCGCACCACCGACCTGCCTTACCGTGACCCTTACCAGGCACTGATCATGGCCTCGCTGGTGGAAAAAGAGACCGGCATCCCCCAGGAGCGCGGCCAGATCGCCGGCGTATTCGTGCGTCGCCTGCGGCTGGGCATGATGCTGCAGACTGACCCTACGGTGATCTACGGCATGGGTGAGCGCTACAACGGCAGGATCACCCGCGCCGACCTGCGTGAGCCAACCCCGTACAACACCTACACCATCAGTGGCCTTCCGCCCACGCCGATCGCCATGGTCGGGCGCGAAGCGATCCACGCTGCGCTCAACCCGTCCGATGGCACCAGCCTGTATTTCGTCGCCCGTGGCGATGGCAGCCATGTGTTCTCCGACGACCTTGACGATCACAACTCGGCGGTGCGCGAGTTTCAGCTCAAGCGGAGGGCCGACTACCGGTCCAGCCCGGCACCCCAGGTGCAAGAGGGTGCCGAGCAGGCGCCGGCTGAAGCGCCCCCCGCGCCGAGCGAACCTTCTGCAGACGACCCGGCACCGGCCAGCGAACCCGCCCCGGCCGAAACGCCGACGCCTGACGAACAACATTAAGGACTGCCTGTGAGCGGCTTGTTTATTACCCTTGAGGGCCCCGAAGGCGCGGGCAAGAGCACCAACCGCGACTACCTGGCCGCACGCTTGCGTGAGCAAGGGCTGGACGTGGTGTTGACCCGCGAGCCCGGCGGTACGCCGCTGGCCGAGAAGGTCCGTGAACTGCTGTTGGCACCGAGCGATGAAGCGATGGCGGCCGACACCGAGCTGCTGTTGGTGTTCGCCGCCCGTTCCCAGCACCTGGCGCAGGTGATTCGCCCGGCGCTGGCCCGGGGTGCCGTGGTGCTGTGCGATCGCTTTACCGATGCCACCTACGCTTATCAGGGCGGTGGCCGTGGCTTGTCGGTCGAGCGTATCGCCACCCTTGAGCAATTCGTTCAGGGCGACCTGCGCCCAGACCTGACCCTGGTGTTCGACCTGCCGGTGGAGATCGGGTTGGCCCGTGCCGCCGCACGTGGCCGCCTGGACCGTTTCGAGCAGGAAGGCCAGGCCTTCTTCGAGGCCGTGCGCCAGGCCTACCTGCAGCGCGCCCAGCGCGAGCCGCAGCGCTACCAACTGCTGGATGCCGCGCAATCGCTGGAAGCCGTACAGCGCGCCATTGATGCACTGCTGCCTGGTATCCTGGAGCGTTGCCGTGGCTGAGGCCTACCCCTGGCAGCAGGCGCTTTGGCAGCAATTGGCGGGGCGTGCCCAGCATGCCCACGCCTATTTGCTGCACGGCCCGCAGGGTATCGGCAAGCGCGCCTTGGCCGAGCGCCTGATGGCAAGCCTGCTGTGCCAGCAGCCGCAAGGGCTGGATGCCTGCGGGCAGTGCAAGTCGTGTTTGCTGCTCAAGGCAGGCAGCCACCCGGATAACTTCGTGCTCGAGCCTGAAGAGGCAGACAAGCCGATCAAGGTCGACCAGGTGCGTGAGCTGGTGTCCTTCGTGGTGCAGACCGCGCAGCTTGGCGGGCGCAAGGTGATCCTCATCGAGCCGGTGGAGGCGATGAACGTCAACGCCTCCAACGCCTTGCTCAAAAGCCTGGAAGAGCCCTCCGGCAATACGGTGCTGCTGCTGGTGAGCCACCAGCCCAGCCGGCTGCTGCCGACCATCAAGAGCCGATGCCAGCAGGTCGTGTGCCCGCAGCCTAGCCTGGCCCAAAGCCAAGCCTGGCTGGCGACGGCGCTTGCCGACAACGACGAGGCCGAACGCGACGAGCTGCTGACGCTTGCCGCCGGCTCACCGTTGATGGCAGTGAAGCTGCAGGCTCAGGGCGTGCGCGAGCAGCGTGCGCTCGTCACCGATGGGGTAAAGAAGCTGCTCAAGCAGCAGCAATCGCCCACGCAACTGGCAGAAGCCTGGAACAGCGTGCCGTTGTTGTTGCTGTTCGACTGGTTCTGCGATTGGTCGCACCTGATCCTGCGTTATCAATTGACCCAGGACGAGGAGGGGCTAGGCTTGGCCGATATGCGCAAGGTGGTGCAATACCTTGCACAGAAGAGTCGGCAAGCCAAGGTGCTCGAGGTTCAGGCGTGGATCCTTGAGCAGCGCCAGAAGGTGCTGGGCAAGGCCAACCTCAACCGCGTCCTGCTGCTGGAAGCCTTGCTCGCCCATTGGGTGCAGCTGCCGGGTTCCCGCTGATTTTTCCATTTATTCACGTGTGCCGTCTCCCATGCTCGTAGATTCCCATTGCCACCTCGACCGTCTTGACCTCAGTGCCCACCAGGGCTCCCTCGATGCCGCCCTGCAGGCGGCGCGCGAGCGAGGGGTGGGGCATTTTCTGTGTATTGGCGTGAGCGCCGAAAATGCCGGTGCGGTGAAGGCGCTGAGCGAGCAGTACACGGATGTCGATTGTTCGGTGGGTATACACCCGCTCGACCTGGCGCCGGGCGAAACCCCGGCGCTGGAGTGGTTGCTGCGCGAACTGGCGCACCCGCATGTGGTGGCGATTGGTGAAACCGGGCTGGACTATCACTACGAGCCAGAAGCTGCCGAGCTGCAACAGGCGTCGTTCCGCTTGCACCTGGAAGCGTCGCGGCAGACGGGCAAGCCGGTGATCGTGCATACCCGCGCGGCCCGGGCGGACACCCTGGCGCTGCTGCGCGAGGCCAGCCTGCCCCAGGCCGGCGTGCTGCACTGCTTCACAGAAGACTGGGAGATGGCCAAGGCGGCGCTGGAACTGGGCTACTACATCTCGCTGTCCGGCATCGTCACGTTCCGCAATGCCGACGCGTTGCGCGAGGTGGCGCGGCAGGTGCCGGCAGACCGACTGCTGGTTGAAACCGACTCGCCCTACCTGGCGCCCATTCCCTACCGTGGCAAGCCGAACCTGCCGCAGTATGTGCGGGAGGTGGCGGAGTATGTGGCGTCGCTACGTGGCGTGAGTTACGCGCAGCTGGCCGAGCAGACCACCGCCAACTTCAAGCGCCTGTTCCCCTTGGCTCGGGTTGCCTGAGCACCCGCCGGGGCGTTCGATCAGGCAAAAAAAACCCGGGTTCTGGGGGAGGAATCCGGGTTAAGACCATTAGGAGTAAAACAAAGGTACGCGGTCCCTGAGCACCTTTATCGGCGCGCCACTTGGGGGGGATGCGCCGCGCCAACACTTCAAGTATTGGTCAGGTTTGGCACAGTGCCAGTGCGTGCTGGTCGTTTTTTAAACAGATTTGGAATACGCCCGGTGTTCCTTCCTTCCTCAATGCATGGCAAGCCGCCTCACTTGCTGTACAGCTTCATCGATAAGCCACTCATTGGTATAGAAATGTGGCGAAAAACGCACACCGGGGCCCCTCAGTGCGCAAATCGTGCTTTCAGCCGTCAAGCTGCGATGGATAGCGGCGCTGTCTTGCCCTGAAATGCTGAAAGTGACAATGCCCGCCCGCCGTTTCGCAGCCGCTGGGCTATGCAGTTGCACGCCAGGAATACTCGCCAAGCCTTGGTGCAACTGCTCGACCCGCTGTTGCAAAAGCCGGGCAACCTCATCCATGCCGATTTCCTCCAGCAATGACAGGCTTGCCTCCAGCGCACAAGCGCCGAGCATGTTCGGGCTGCCGCACTCGAAGCGCCGTGCGCTGCGCGCCGGTCGCCACTGACGGCGCTCGAAGTCGCCCAAATGCTCCAGCATGTGCCAGCCATAGGCATTGAGCCTCAGTTGCGGGCGCACTGCGGCGCGGCAGTAGAAAAGGCCGAGGCCCTCGGGGCCAAGCATCCACTTGTGGCCGTCGGCCATGGCAAAATCGCATTGATAGTGCTGCACGTCGAAGGGCAGGGCGCCGATCTGCTGGATGGCATCGACGCAGAACAATACGTTGCGCGCCCTACAGCCCTCGCCGAGGCGCGCAAGGTCCAGGCGCAGGCCGCTACCGAACTGTACGGCGCTGACTGCCAGCAGGCGCGTGCGCTGGCCGCAGGCCGCCAGCAGCGAAGCCTCCGGGTCGGCGCCGGCCAGGCTCGCCTGAACCACCTCGACACCTCGATGGGCCAGCGCCTCCCACACGACCCGGTTGGAGGGGAATTCCTCGTCACTGATCACCACTTGGTCGCCGGCTTGCCAGTCGAGGCCGAATGCGACCAGAGAGAGCGCTTCGGATGTGTTCTTGACCAGTGCGATATCGCCGCGTGAAGGTGCATTGATCAGCCGCGCCAGGCGATCGCGCAGGCGCCGCTCGGTGGCCAGCCATGCCGGATAGTCGCTGGCACCCTGTTTGACGTTGTCTCGCGCAAAGCGCGCCACCGCGTCGCTGGCCCGCCGTGGCCAAGGGGCGATGGCCGCATGGTTCAGGTAACGCAGCCCCGGCGCCTGGTCGAACTCATCATGAAACATAGACATGGTTGGATGATCCGTGCAATTTGCTGCAAGTTAGGCATAATAAACCGCTTCAATGTCATCCAGTCCTTCCCATGCAGAAAGAACCTCGTAAGGTCCGTGAGTTTCGCCGTCGCGAACAGGAAATCCTCGATACTGCGCTCAAGCTGTTTCTCGAACAGGGTGAAGATAGCGTCACCGTCGAGATGATCGCTGACGCCGTAGGTATCGGCAAAGGGACGATCTACAAGCACTTCAAGTCCAAGGCGGAGATCTACCTGCGCCTGATGCTCGACTACGAGCGTGACTTGAACGCGCTGTTGCACTCGGCCGATGTCGACCGCGACAAGGAGGCGCTCTCGCGCGCCTATTTCGAGTTCCGCATGCGCGACCCGCAGCGTTACCGCTTGTTCGATCGCCTGGAAGAAAAGGTGGTCAAGGGCAACCAGGTGCCGGAGATGGTCGAGGAGCTGCACAGCATTCGTGCCTCCAACTTCGATCGGCTGACTCAGCTGATCAAGGGCCGCATCAGCGAAGGCAAGCTCGAAGACGTACCGCCGTACTTCCATTACTGCGCTGCCTGGGCGCTGGTGCACGGTGCCGTGGCGCTGTACCACTCGCCGTTCTGGAGCAATGTGCTGGAGGATCAGGAAGGCTTCTTCCAGTTCCTCATGGACATCGGCGTGCGCATGGGCAACAAGCGCAAGCGCGACCCGGAACCCGCGACCTAAGCGTCTCGTATCGCTTGACTGAAACCGGTGTGGTGGCGGGGCTTGCAAAAACCTGAATTTTGAGTCAGGTTTTGCCAGCCCTGATTCACCCATGCCGGAGTCATTCATGATTGTCGATCGTCAAGGCAGGCGTTTTCGCAACCTGCGCGTCAGCCTGACGGCTGCCTGTAACTATGCCTGCAGCTACTGCGTGCCCAATGGCAAACGGCTGGTTGCGGCGCAGGATGAGCTGTCGGGTGAGGCGTTGGCGCGTGGCGTGGCATACCTCATCGAGGCCGCCGGCATCGAGCGCCTGCGCATCACCGGTGGCGAGCCACTGATCAGCCCCCGGCTGGACGGGTTTCTGGCCGCAGTGGCCAGGCTCGGCCTGCAAGACATCACCCTCACCACCAATGGCCAGCTGCTCTCACGCAAGTTGGCGCTACTGCAGGCGGCAGGCATTCGACGTTTGAATGTATCCCTCGATACCCTCGACCCCGAGGCCTTCCGGCGCATCGCCCGCGGAGGTGACCTGGCCAGCGTCCTGGCCGGCATGCAACAGGCCAGTGCCATGGGCATGCAGATCAAGGTGAACATGGTGCCTATGCGCGGGCAGAACCTGGATCAGGTGCTGCCATTGCTGGACTACTGCCTGGCCCGTGGTTTCGAGTTGCGTTTCATCGAGCTGATGCGCATGGGGCATCTCGCCCGTGACCCTAATGCGTTCCTGCAGCAGTTCGTCGGGCTCGATCAGCTGCTGGCCCTCATCGGCCGCGAGTACGGCTATCAGCAGGTCGATGCGCCGCTGGACGCCACCGCACTGCGCTACCAGGTTCCAGGGAAAGGCCATTTCGGCGTGATCGCCAACGAGACTGTGCCGTTCTGCCGGACGTGCTCGCGGCTTAGGCTGTCCTCCACCGGTTGGCTGCATGGCTGCCTGTCGTCGAGCAATCGTCACTTTGTCGGCGACCTGCTGGAACAGCCGCGTCATCAGGCGTTGCCTGCCTTGCAGCGGCTACTGGTCAGCGCCTTGGCAGACAAGCAGGAGGTGGCGTTTTCCGGGGATGTGATGGTGATGAAGGTGATTGGCGGCTGATCTGGCGCAAAAGCTGCATCCGCCGGCTATTCGCCGGTTTTTCGTCACCGGCCACTGGAGGAAAGATGCGTAGCCTGGTCTTGCCCCTGGCGCTGTTGGCGCTGGGCGGCTGCATGAATGTCAGCGATATGGGCGAAGGCGTCCGTTACCACATGAGCGATGCTGGCCTGCTGGACCACAGCGACACCCGCCGCACGCTGTCGATCCGCCTGCAGCCCGATTCGTTCATCTTCATTGGCCAAGGCGCATTCATGCCGCCGGGCAAAGGCCCTGTGCCGAAGCAGAACGTGGTGGCCGAAGAGGCATTCAAGAGCTTCGTCGAGTATTTCCCGCTGGTGCGCCGCGCCCAAGGCCCGTTGGGGCTCGAGGAAGCGATCGCACAAGCGCGTTCGGTCGGCGCCGACTATGTGTTGTATACCCGTTTCGCCCGCACCGACGACCGTATCGGCAATGGCGATGAGTGGTATGACGAACAGGCAGTCGACCGGCTGGGTTGGGACACCGGTGTGGTGCAGATGATGCTGATCGAAACCAGTACCCGTTACTTGATCGACACCGCCAGGATCAAAAGCCGTGGCGGTTTGTTGACGTTCCACGACAACACCCCTCAGGATTTGCTCGCAGCACCGATGCGCGAGTACGCTCGTAGCCTTCTGGGCATGAGTCAGTGAGGGCAGGGTGATGACCGATTCCGGCAAGGCCAACGATATTCTGGCGCAGATCCCCAAGCACAAAGGGTTGCCGCCGGTGCATCTGTGGAACCCGGATTTTTGCGGTGATATCGACATGCGCATTGCGCGCGATGGCACCTGGTACTACCTGGGCACGCCGATCGGGCGCAAGCCCATGGTACGCCTGTTCTCAACGATCATCCGCCGCGATGGTGATGACTACTTCCTGATCACGCCGGTGGAAAAGGTCGGCATCCGTGTCGATGATGCGCCGTTCGTTGCCGTGACGCTGGACGTGCAGGGCAGTGGTGAGCAGCAGGTGTTGAGCTTTACCAGCAATGTCGAGGATCAGGTGGAGGCGGGCCCTGAAAATCCGTTAAGGGTTGAGACAGACCCCGTGACCCAGGAGCCATCGCCCTACGTGCTGATGCGCAACAATCTCGAAGCGTTGATCCATCGTAATGTGTTCTACCAGCTGGTCGAACTGGCGGTGCCGCGTGAGATCGATGGCGAAGAATGGCTTGGCGTCTGGAGCCATGGCGCGTTCTACCCAATCGGCCGTAGCAGCTGAATCACCGGGGCGCGGCGACGCGGCCCCCTGCTTTTTCCCTGAATTGGCCATTTGTCTGCGGTGCCCTAGGGCCTAACCTGCTGGCAGATGCCAATCAGGAGAAGCCCCATGAAACCCTCGATTCTTTCCCTTGCCTTGCTTGTCGGTGCCGGTCTGCTCGCCGGGCAGTCCTGCGCTTGGGCGCATGGCGATGCCGCGGACCAGGTCAAGGTCCTGCAACAGCAGCAACCCAGCAACGCGCCCGGCAAGAGCGCCGTCATGCTTACCGTCAGCTATGCGCCTGGCCAGGCATCGCCTGCTCACCAGCATCCAGGCGCGGTGATGGCCTATGTGCTTGAGGGTGCAGTGGTGTCGAAGCTCAATGATGAGCAGGAAAAGACCTACAAGGCCGGTGAGTACTGGTACGAAGCACCGGGCACGGTGCACAGCGTGTCGCGCAATGCCAGCCAGTCGAAGCCAGCCAAATTGCTGGTCTGGAGCCTTGTGGATGAAGGCAAGCCGGTGACCGAGCCGCTGCAGAAATAGCGGGTGCGGAAATAAAAAAACCTCCAGTGCTTGCGCAGCTGGAGGTTTTTCAGAATTTGGCTCCGCGACCTGGACTCGAACCAGGGACCCAATGATTAACAGTCATTTGCTCTACCGACTGAGCTATCGCGGAATCTGCGCATATCTTACTGATTGCCGAGGGCAAGTCAACCCCGCCCTTGGCAATTCAGCGAGCCAAATCAAGCAGTTACAGCACTTCGACGATGGCCTTGGTGACCACGTGGATGTTGCTCTGGTTCAGCGCGGCGACAGCGATACGGCCGGTGTCCAGCGCGTAGATGCCGAACTCGTTCTTCAGGCGCGCCACTTGCTCGACGGTCAGGCCCGAGTAGGAGAACATGCCCGCCTGGCGGCCGACGAAGCTGAAGTCGCGCTTGGCGCCGTATTCGGCCAGCAGGCTGACCATCTGCTGGCGCATGCCGTGAATGCGCTGGCGCATCTCGCCCAGCTCCGCTTCCCACATGCTGCGCAGCTCGGCGCTGTTGAGCACGGTGGCGACGATGGTCGCGCCGTGGGTCGGCGGGTTGGAGTAAGTGGTGCGGATGACGCGCTTGACCTGCGACAGTACGCGGGTGCTTTCGTCCTTGCTGCCGGTGACGATCGACAGCGCGCCTACGCGCTCGCCGTACAGCGAGAACGACTTGGAGAAGGAGCTGGAAACAAAGAAGTCCAGGCCAGACTCGGCGAACAGGCGCACAGCGAAGGCATCTTCGGCGATACCGTCACCAAAGCCCTGGTAGGCCATGTCGAGGAATGGCACGTGGCCTTTGGCCTTGACCACTTCCAGGACGTTTTTCCAGTCATCCAGGCCCAGGTCGACGCCGGTCGGGTTGTGGCAGCAGGCGTGCAGCACGACGATCGAGCCGGACGGCAGGGCGTTCAGGTCTTCGAGCATGCCGGTGCGGTTGACGTCGTTGCTCGGGGCGTCGTAATAGCGGTAGTTCTGTACCGGGAAGCCGGCGGTTTCGAACAGCGCGCGGTGGTTTTCCCAGCTCGGGTCGCTGATGGCAACGACGGCGTTCGGCGACAGGCGCTTGAGGAAGTCGGCGCCGATCTTCAGAGCGCCGGTGCCGCCAACGGCTTGCACGGTAACCACGCGGCCAGCGGCCAGCAGTGGCGACTCGGCGCCGAAAATGAGTTTTTGCACGGCCTGGTCGTAGGTGGCGATGCCGTCGATCGGCAGGTAGCCGCGCGAGGCGTGCTGTGCGGCACGCTGGGTTTCGGCTTCGATCACGGCGCGCAGCAGCGGAATGCGGCCTTCCTCATTGCAGTACACACCCACGCCCAGGTTGACCTTGTCGGTACGTGGGTCGGCGTTGAATGCTTCGTTGAGGCCCAGGATAGGGTCGCGGGGTGCCAGCTCGACAGCGGAAAACAGGCTCATTGTTACCTTGGCTCTGAATGGAGAGTGATAGGGCGTACACGCTCCAGCCGAATGCACTGAAGCGGTGCACAAACGGGGAGTCAGTATAGTGATACCGACCGGTCACTGCGACAGTGTGGCGCAGCTTTTCCGGTGTTTTGCGTAAATTTTTTTCAACCATTGGTCGATTTGCCGTGTCCATCGCAATGAGCGCTCACACCTGGGGCTTGAATCCGGCACCAGGCGGGCGCATTTGGGTATAGACTACTGGCTAAATTTACAGTTACGGCGTTACCGCGAGGTCCGACATGTCCGAGTTCCAGCTCGTCACCCGTTTTCAGCCGGCCGGCGATCAGCCCGAGGCCATCCGCCAGATGGTCGAGGGTATCGAGGCGGGCCTGTCGCACCAGACCTTGCTGGGCGTCACCGGTTCGGGCAAGACCTTCAGCATTGCCAACGTCATTCAGCAGGTGCAGCGCCCCACGCTGGTGCTGGCGCCGAACAAGACCCTGGCCGCGCAGCTGTACGGCGAATTCAAGGCATTTTTCCCGAACAACGCGGTGGAGTATTTCGTTTCCTACTACGACTACTACCAGCCCGAGGCTTACGTGCCATCGTCGGACACCTTCATCGAGAAGGACGCGTCGATCAACGACCACATCGAGCAGATGCGCCTGTCTGCGACCAAGGCGCTGCTGGAGCGGCGCGATGCGATCATCGTCACCACCGTGTCGTGCATCTATGGCCTGGGCAGCCCCGAGACCTACCTGAAAATGGTCCTGCACGTCGACCGCGGCGACAAGCTCGACCAGCGCGCACTGCTGCGCCGCCTGGCCGACTTGCAGTACACCCGCAACGAGATGGACTTCGCCCGCGCCACCTTCCGAGTGCGCGGTGACGTGATCGATGTGTTCCCCGCCGAATCCGACCTCGAAGCCATCCGCATCGAGTTGTTCGATGATGAGGTAGAGAACATTGCCGCGTTCGACCCGCTGACTGGCGAAGTCTTCCGCAAGTTGCCCCGTTTTACCTTCTATCCCAAGAGCCACTACGTCACCCCGCGGGAAACGCTGATGCAGGCCGTGGAGGGCATCAAGGAGGAACTCAAGGACCGCCTCGAATACTTGCACAAGGCCAACAAGCTGGTAGAGGCCCAGCGTCTGGAGCAGCGCACCCGCTTTGACCTGGAGATGATTCTGGAGCTTGGGTATTGCAACGGCATCGAAAACTACTCGCGCTACCTTTCCGGGCGCCCGGCCGGCGCGCCGCCACCCACTCTCTACGATTACCTGCCGGACGATGCGCTGCTGGTGATCGACGAATCTCACGTCAGCGTTCCCCAGGTCGGAGCCATGTACAAGGGCGACCGCTCGCGCAAGGAAACCCTGGTCGAGTACGGCTTCCGCATGCCGTCGGCGCTGGACAACCGGCCAATGCGTTTCGACGAATGGGAAGCGGTGAGCCCGCAAACCATTTTCGTTTCCGCCACCCCGGGGCCCTACGAAGCCGAGCATGCTGGCCGTGTGGTCGAGCAGGTAGTGCGCCCGACCGGCCTGGTCGACCCGCAGGTCGAGGTACGCCCGGCGCTGACCCAGGTCGACGACCTGCTGTCGGAGATCCGCAAGCGCGTTGAGGTGGGCGAGCGGGTGTTGGCCACCACGCTGACCAAGCGCATGGCCGAAGACCTCTCCGATTACCTGGCCGATCATGACGTGCGGGTGCGTTACCTGCACTCGGACATCGACACCGTGGAGCGGGTCGAAATCATCCGCGACCTGCGCCTGGGTACCTTTGACGTGCTGGTGGGCATCAACCTGCTGCGCGAGGGCCTGGACATGCCAGAGGTGTCGCTGGTAGCAATCCTCGATGCCGACAAGGAAGGTTTCCTGCGCTCCGAGCGCTCGCTTATCCAGACCATCGGCCGCGCTGCGCGAAACCTCAATGGCCGGGCGATCCTCTACGCCGACCAGGTGACCGGGTCCATGCAGCGTGCCATCGACGAGACCGAGCGGCGCCGCGAGAAGCAGGTCGCGTTCAACCAGGCCAACGGCATCGTGCCCAAGGGCGTGGTCAAGGACATTACCGACATCATGGAAGGCGCAAACGTGCCGGGGTCGCGCAGCAAGAAGCGCAAAGGCATGGCCAAGGCCGCGGAGGAGAGCGCCCGCTACGAGGCCGAACTGCGTACGCCGGGCGAGATCACCAAGCGCATCAAGCAGTTGGAAGAGAAGATGATGCAGTTTGCCCGCGACCTGGAGTTCGAGGCGGCGGCGCAGTTGCGCGACGAGATCACTCAGCTTCGGGAGCGGTTGATCACCAGCTGAGTGTTCTTCAGTGGCGGCCCCATCGCCGGCAAGCCGGCTCCCACAGGTACCTCACGGTTCTCAGGCCATGTGCAGCCCTGTAGGAGCTGGCTTGCCGGCGATAGGGCTGTACAGGCAGCATTGATTCAATGTGCTTCACCCGCCTTGAGCCCTTCCGGCAGCTTGCGGGTGAGCAACACCGCCACCATGCTCACCGCCAACCCGATCCCCACAAAATGGAAGGCATCGTTATAGGCCATGATCAGCGCCTGCTGGTGGGTGATCTCGCTCAACTTGCCCAACGCCGCATTGTCGTTGCCCAGCCGCTCCGCCAGTTGCGCCAGGCGTTCGGCCACCTGTGGATTGCTCGGCACCACTGCCTCACGCAGGTAGTCGAAATACACCTTGGTCCGCGCATCCAGCAGGGTGGCGAGCAAGGCGATGCCGATGGCGCCCCCCAGGTTGCGCAGGATATTGAACAGGCTCGACGCCGACCCGGCATCCTGCTGCTGGATATACGCCGTGGCAATCAGTGAAATGGTCACCATGATCATGGGTTGGCCAAGGGCGCGGATGATCTGGATGTGGTTGAACTGCTCGCCGGCAAAGTCGGGGTTCAACACGCCGGAACCGAAACTGGCGACGCCGAACAGGCAAAAGCCCAGCGCGCAGAGTAATTTTGGTGGGATCACCTTCATCAACTGCGGCACCAGCGGGATCAGGAACAGCTGCGGCACGCCCATCCACATGATCACCTCGCCGATCTGCAGCGCGTTGTAGCCCTGGATTTGCGCAAGGTATAGCGGTAGCAGATAGATCGACCCGTACAGCCCAACGCCCATGCCCAGGCTGGCGATGCTCGACAGGCCGAAGTTGCGGTTGCCGAGAATGCGCAGGTTTATCAGCGGGTGCGCCTTGGAAAACTGCAGGATGACAAAGGTGATCAGGCTGACCAGGGCAATGCTGCCCAAGGCGACGATCAGGTTCGACTCCAGCCAGTCCTTGCGGTGGCCTTCTTCAAGGAACACCTGCAGGCACCCCAGGCCGACCCCAAGGGTTACGATGCCCGCGTAATCGGTGCTTTTCAGCAATTCCCAGTGCGCTGCTTTCTTCTCCAGGCCGTACATCAGCCCAGCGATCATCACCAGGCCAGGTGGGATGTTGATGTAGAAGATATATTCCCAGCCCCAGTTCTCAGTCAGCCAGCCGCCCAGTGTGGGGCCGATGGAAGGGGCGAACGTGGCGGTCATGGCGAACATGGCCATGCCCTTGGCGCGATGATGCTCGGGCAGCTTGATCAGGGTCAGGGTGAAGGCCAGCGGGATCAGCGCGCCGCCGGTGAAGCCCTGCAGGGCGCGGAAAAGGATCATGCTCTCCAGGTTCCAGGCCATCGAGCAGAGCAGCGACGACACCAGAAAACCTGCCGATACCCACACCGCCAGGCGCCGGGCGGACAGCAGCTGCACCAGCCAGGCGGTCAGCGGAATCATGATGATCTCCGCCACCAGGTAAGACGTGGAAATCCACGAGCCTTCCTCCAGGGTTGCCGACAGCGCTCCCTGGATGTCCTTGAGCGAAGAGTTGGTGATCTGGATGTCCAGCACTGCCATGAAGGCGCCGAGCATGACGCTCATCACTGCAATCCAGTCGCGCCGGGTAGGCTCCGCAGTTGGCCGGAGCAGCTGATCACCGGCCATCCTGGCCATCATCCTCGGTGCGCAGGTCGACAGTGGCGGTCACCGACATGCCCGGGCGGATGCGGCCATGCAGCGGGTTGTCGGCAGCGAACGTCAGTTTGACGGGGATGCGCTGCACCACCTTGGTGAAGTTGCCGGTGGCGTTGTCCGGTGGCAACAGGCTGAACTGCGCTCCCGAGGCAGCGAACAGGCTGTCGACGCGGGCCTCGATCGGGGTGTCGGGGTAGCTGTCGAACAGCAGCTCGGCGCGCTGGCCGGGTTGCATGTGGCCAATCTGGGTCTCCTTGAAGTTGGCCTGCACCCAGATGTCCGCGTCGGGCACGATCGACAGCAAGTAGGCGCCAGCCTGCACCACTTGGCCATTGCGGGCATTACGCTGGCCGATCATGCCGCTGATGGGCGCGCGGATTTCGCAGCGGGTCAGGTTCAGCTCGGCCTGGGCAAGCTCGGCACGGGCGTTGGCGATTTGTGCATCCAGGCGCTTGAGGTCGGCGCTGAGGGCGTTGACCTGCTGGCGCTGGCTTTGCAGGTCTGCACGTGCCTTGTCGACCTGGGAGCCGGCAACGTGGCTCTCAGCCGACAACGTGGTGACTTGCTGTTCAGAGACGAAGCCTGGCTTGCGCAGCTTTTCTACCCGGTTGAGGTCGAGCCGCGAGCGGTCGAATGTTGCCTGGTTGGCGGCCACCTGCGCCTGGCCTGCGGCAATCAGGCTGCCTTGCTGGGTCAGGCGGCTTTCAGCCTGGGCGTGCTCGGCTTCGCGGGTGGCCAGGGCGGCGCGGGCACGCTCCACGGCCAGTGCAAAGTCGGCGACCTCAAGGCGCACCAGCAGGTCGCCTTTGCGCACATGCTGGTTGTCTTCCACGCGCACGTCGTCGATACGTGCGCCGAGCTGGCTGGAGATCCGCGTGATCTCGCCTTGCACGTAGGCATTGTCAGTGCTCTCGTAGAAGCGGCCCTTGAAATACCAGTGGGCCAGGAAGGCGAGGGCGATGAGCGCGACCAAGGTGAAGAAGATCAGCAGGCGGCGTTTGAGTTGAGCAGGCATGGGGACTATCGTTCCAGAAATGTAAGCAAATTTAACAGCGATACACCGCCCGCCCACAAGTGACGTTAGCGCCATTGCTGGAGCCCGATGCCCGCTCCCTGCTAACATCCCGCCTTTGTTTCATCTTTCGTTCGAGACTCTCCATGACCACCGTACGCACGCGTATCGCGCCATCGCCTACCGGCGACCCCCATGTCGGCACTGCCTACATCGCCCTGTTCAACTACTGCTTCGCCAAGCAGCATGGCGGTGAGTTCATCCTGCGCATCGAAGACACCGACCAGTTGCGCTCGACCCGCGAGTCGGAGCAGCAGATCTTCGACGCCCTGCGCTGGCTTGGCATCGAATGGAACGAAGGCCCGGATGTCGGCGGCCCGCATGGCCCTTACCGGCAGAGCGAGCGCGGCGAGATCTACGCCGAGTACGCCAAGCAACTGGTCGATGCCGGCCATGCGTTCTACTGCTTCTGCACCGCCGAAGAGCTGGAGCAGATGCGCGCCGAGCAGATGGCCCGTGGCGAAACCCCGCGCTACGACGGCCGTGCGCTGCTGCTGAGCGACGAGGAAGTGCAGCGCCGCCTGGCTGCTGGTGAGCCCCACGTGATCCGCATGAAGGTGCCGAGCGAAGGTATCTGCGTGGTTCCGGACATGCTCCGTGGCGACGTCGAGATCCCATGGGACCGCATGGACATGCAGGTGCTGATGAAGAACGACGGCCTGCCGACGTACTTCCTGGCCAACGTGGTTGACGACCACCTGATGGGCATCACCCATGTGCTGCGCGGCGAAGAGTGGCTGCCGTCGGCACCGAAACTGATCAAGCTGTACGAATATTTCGGTTGGGAGCAGCCCAAGCTGTGCTACATGCCGCTGCTGCGCAACCCCGACAAGAGCAAGCTGTCCAAGCGCAAGAACCCGACGTCGGTGACCTTCTACGAGCGCATGGGCTTCATGCCCGAGGCGATGCTCAATTACCTCGGCCGCATGGGCTGGTCGATGCCGGATGAGCGCGAGAAGTTCTCCCTGGCCGAAATGGTCGAGCATTTCGACCTGTCGCGTATCTCGCTGGGCGGCCCGATCTTCGACATCGAGAAGCTGTCGTGGCTCAACGGCCAGTGGCTGCGCGAACTGCCGGTGGAAGAGTTCGCCGCACGCGTGCAGAAGTGGGCGTTCAACAGCGACTACATGATGAAAATCGCCCCGCACGTGCAGGGCCGGGTCGAGACCTTCAGCCAGGTCGCTCCGCTGGGTGGTTTCTTCTTCGAAGGCGCGCTCAAGCTCGACGCCAAGCTGTTTGAAAGCAAGAAGCTGTCCGCCGACCAGGTGCGCCAGGTCATGCAGTTGATCCTGTGGAAGCTCGAGAGCCTGCGCCAGTGGGAAAAAGAGCGGATCACCGGTTGCATCCAGGCCGTTGTCGAAGCGCTGGAACTCAAACTGCGTGATGCCATGCCGCTGATGTTCGCTGCCATCACTGGCCAGGCCAGTTCGGTCTCGGTACTGGACGCCATGGAAATCCTTGGCCCGGACCTGACCCGCTACCGCCTGCGCCAGGCACTCGACCTGCTGGGCGGCGTGTCGAAGAAAGAAAACAAAGAGTGGGAAAAGCTGCTGGCGAACATCGCCTGATTCAGCTTTACACCTGACCTGTGGGGGCGGGCTAGCCCGCTCCCACAGGCACAGCTAACCCTGAAGAACCGGGGCAGGGCGGTAAGTGATTGTTATCTGTGAAAAAACTTTTGAATAATTTCAAAATTTCGTTTGACAGCTTTGCAATCCGATCTTAATATGCGCCCCGTCCACAGCGATGAACGAAAACGAAACGCCAGGCACCCAGCCGGTGATTCGGTTCAAAGCGACATAGTGGGGCTATAGCTCAGCTGGGAGAGCGCCTGCATGGCATGCAGGAGGTCAGCGGTTCGATCCCGCTTAGCTCCACCAAATTCCGCTTGGCCGCCAAGGCTGTCGAGCAAGACCGGGTCCAGCAACCGGGTCTTGAAGGTAAGAAGGTTCGTCCCCTTCGTCTAGTGGCCTAGGACACCGCCCTTTCACGGCGGTAACAGGGGTTCGAGTCCCCTAGGGGACGCCAGTTTTGCACAAGCGATGTTTCACTATGTCGCTGGGCCGAGAGGCTAGAAATCCGGGGCTATAGCTCAGCTGGGAGAGCGCCTGCATGGCATGCAGGAGGTCAGCGGTTCGATCCCGCTTAGCTCCACCAATTTAGCCAGGGTTCGCATCAGCGAATCTTCGCGAAGGTTACGTCCCCTTCGTCTAGTGGCCTAGGACACCGCCCTTTCACGGCGGTAACAGGGGTTCGAGTCCCCTAGGGGACGCCACTTTTACCCGCGCTTTGCGGGACTTAAAGAGGCTCATTCGCATATTGGATGAGCCTTTTGTTTTCGGGGCTATAGCTCAGCTGGGAGAGCGCCTGCATGGCATGCAGGAGGTCAGCGGTTCGATCCCGCTTAGCTCCACCAATTTAGCCAGGGTTCACATCAGTGAATCTTCGCGAAGGTTACGTCCCCTTCGTCTAGTGGCCTAGGACACCGCCCTTTCACGGCGGTAACAGGGGTTCGAGTCCCCTAGGGGACGCCACGTTTACCCGCGTTTTGCGGGACTTTAAAGGCTCATTCGCTTATTGAATGGGCCTTTTGTTTTTCTATCCCTCCGAAAAGTGCACGCCGATAAACGGTCTCAATTTCTGCTTGCCAAAAAATATGATGAGTATCATATTTCAATCATCATATTTTGCACGTGAGCTGGCCATGAGTGACAAGAAAACCAGAACCCGCGAACGCATCCTCGAGGCCGCCCGTTGTGCGCTGATCCAGCACGGCCCGGCCGAGCCGAGTGTCAGCCAGGTGATGGGCGCGGCAGGCCTGACCGTTGGAGGCTTCTACGCGCACTTCGACAGCAAGGACGAGCTCATGCTCGAAGCGTTCCGCCAGTTGCTCAGCGAGCGCCGGGCCTTGTTGGCCCAGGTTGACCCAAGCCTGGACGGCGAGGGGCGCCGGGCGCTGGCAAGCGCCTTTTACCTGTCGCGCAAGCACCGTGATGCCGAAGTGCATGCCTGCCCGCTACCCAATTCGATTGGCGAGATGCAGCGCCTGCCAGAGGTGTTTCGCGAGGTGCTGGCCGAGCACATCGAGCTGATGACCGCAGCCATGGTTGATCGCCCCGAAGATGCCGACAAGGCATTGGCCGACCTGGCCCTGATGATTGGTGGTCTGGCGCTGGCCCGTGCCCTGGGCACGGGCGAGTTGTCCGACCGTATTCTGCGCGCCGCCAAGTCGGCGGTTATCTGAGCCTCAGACCCTGGAGCAAGGCGATGACTACCCTGAGCTGGATTCGTGGTGTGAATGGCACCCTCGGCCGACTGGCCCCCGAACATGTCGCCGGCAAGATGCGCCGCGCCTTCATGACCCCGCGTAACCTGCCGCCCAGGCAATGGGAGCTGCCGCTGCTGGCGAACGCCGAGCGCATTACCTTGCGTTTTGGGTTGTCTGCCTTGCGTTGGGGTAAAGGCCCGACCGTGCTGCTGATGCACGGTTGGGAAGGGCGCCCCACCCAATTTGCCGCGTTGATCGAAACCCTGGTGAAGGCCGGGCACACCGTGGTCTCCCTGGAAGGCCCGGCGCACGGTCGCTCCCCCGGGCAGCAGGCGCATGTGGTGCTGTTTGCCCGGGCGCTGCTGGAGGCTGCTGCCGAACTGCCGCCATTGCGTGCGGTGATTGGTCATTCCATGGGCGGTGCCAGTGTCATGCTGGCCCTGCAGATGGGGCTGCGCGCCGAGGCGGCAGTGAGTATCGCCGCGCCCGCCCAGCTGCTCGGTGTGCTGCGTGGTTTCGCCCGGCGGCTGGGCTTGCCGGCCCGGGCCAGGGCGGCCTTCATTCGCCAGGTCGAACGAGATGTCGGCATGCAAATCAGTCACCTGGATGTCAGCGGTTATCAGCTGGAGCTGCCGGGTTTGATCGTGCATGCCGCTGACGACGCGTTGGTGCCCGCCAGCGAGGCCGAGGTCATTCACAAGGCATGGTTCGACAGCCGCCTGCTGCAGCTGGAGGACGGCGGCCACCAGCGCGTGCTGGCAGACCCGCGCCTGGGCGAGGCGGTGCTCGAATTGCTCAGCCGTGCCAGTGCCCCCGCGCGGCAAAGCGCCTGAACATCCGATACACTCTGCCCGTTCATACACATTGGGAGCGGGCATGAGCTGGGACCTGGCAACGCCATTCATCATCGACCTGCGCGTCGGCAGCGAGGACATCGACGGCCTCGGTCACGCCAACAACGCGGTCTACGTCACCTGGCTGGAGCGTTGTGCCTGGCGCCACTCCCAGCGCCTGGGCCTGGACCTTGCCGAGTACCGGCGTCTGGACCGCGCCATGGCGGTGGTACGCCACGAAATCGACTACCTGGCTGCCGGCTATGAGGATGACGAGCTGCAGCTGGCCACCTGGATCGTCGACTGGGACCAGCGCTTGCGCATGACCCGGCGTTTCCAGCTCAAGCGCCCGCGTGACGGCGTGACCTTGCTGCGCGCGCAAACCACCTTCGCCTGCATCGAGTTGTCCAGCGGCAAGCCCAAGCGCATGCCGGCGGAATTCGTCGAAGGTTACGGCCCGGCGCTGATCGGTGCCTGAGCGGGCGGCATTTTTTGTTAGACTGCCGCCTTTTCCCGCCGAGACCCCAACATGCAAATTGCCCTGGCCCCCATGGAGGGGCTGGTCGACAACATCCTGCGCGACGTCCTGACCCGAGTGGGCGGCATCGATTGGTGCGTCACCGAGTTCATCCGCGTGTGCGATCGCCTGCTGCCAGCCTCCTCGTTCGACAAGCTCGCACCAGAGCTGCGTCAGGGTGCGCGCACGGCTGCCGGCGTGCCCATGCGTGTGCAGTTGCTGGGGTCCGATCCGGTGTGCCTGGCTGAAAACGCGGCGTTGGCCTGCGAGCTGGGCGCGCCGGTGATCGACCTGAATTTCGGTTGCCCGGCCAAGACCGTGAACAAGTCGCGCGGCGGCGCGGTGCTGCTCAAGGAGCCGGAACTGCTGCATGCCATTGTGCGTGAAGTGCGCCGCGCGGTGCCGGCGCACATCCCGGTCACCTCCAAGATGCGCCTGGGCTTCGACAGCCCGGACGGGGCGCTGGACTGCGCAACGGCCCTGGCCGAAGGTGGCTCGGCGCACCTTGTGGTGCACGCCCGCACCAAGGTCGAAGGGTACAAGCCTCCGGCCCACTGGGAATGGGTGGCGCGGGTGCAGGATGTGGTCAAGGTGCCGGTGTTCGCCAATGGCGAGATCTGGACCGTGGACGATTGGCGGCGTTGCCGCGAAGTCAGTGGTGCTGAAGACATCATGCTCGGGCGCGGGCTGGTGTCGCGGCCGGACCTGGCCTTGCAGATCGCTGCTGCGCGTGATGGCCGTGACTACCAGCCGATGAGCTGGGAGGCCCTGTTGCCGCTGCTGCGTGAATTCTGGCGCCAGGCCCAGGCCAAACTGTCGCCGCGCTACGCGCCGGGGCGGATGAAGCAGTGGCTGGCGATGCTGACGCGCAGTTATCCCGAGGCGGTGGTGCTGTTTGCCGAGTTGCGCAGGGAAGATGACTGCCAGCGGATCAGCCGGTTATTGGGTGTTGAGGTGCAAGCATTCGAGGAATGTGTTGCCTGACCCGGCCCTATCGCCGGCAAGCCGGCTCCCACAAGGCCATGCGTTGCCTCGGTGGGAGCCGGCTTGCCGGCGATAGGGCCATCGACGCCACAGCAGAAATCAAATTTTTTACACCTGCCCCTTGAAAGCCATCTCCTGAACCCTATTTATTCAGTACGCGATGCCGAAGTCGGGTCGCGTAATGACTTACTTGCTGAATTTCAGGAGTTCATGACCATGACCAGCGCATTCTCTCTCGCACCTCTGTTCCGCCATTCCGTTGGCTTCGACCGTTTCAACGAACTGTTCGAATCGGCGGCACGCAATGAGGCGGGTAGCAGCTACCCTCCCTACAACGTGGAAAAACATGGCGATGACCACTATCGCATCGTGGTTGCCGCAGCCGGTTTCCAGGAGCAGGACCTCGACCTTCAAGTCGAAAAGGGCGTCCTGACCGTAACCGGTGGCAAGCGCGAAAATGGCGCCGCTGAAGTGACCTATCTGCACCAGGGCATTGCCCAGCGCGCCTTCAAGCTGTCGTTCCGCCTGGATGACCATATCGTGGTCAAATCCGCAGGCCTGGCCAACGGCCTGCTCAGCATCGACCTGCAGCGCATCGTGCCAGAAGAAGCCAAGGCCAAGCGCATCCCGATCAATGGGGAAAAACCTGCGCTGAACTAAGTTCGGCGACATGCCAAAAGGGCACCTTCGGGTGCCCTTTTTCGTTGCTCAAAAATCCGCAGGCGCCTCCAGCAACATTTGCCTGAACTCCTGCAACGGCAGCGGCCGGCTGTGCAGGTAGCCCTGATACAAATGGCAGCCCAGCCGTTCGAGAAATTCCAGCTGCTCGGTCAGTTCAACGCCCTCGGCGATCACGGCCAGGTCCAGGCTGCGTGCCATGGCGACGATGGCACGGACAATCTCGGCGTCGTTGGGGTCTACCGGGGCGTCGCGGACGAAGGTCTGGTCGATCTTCAAGGCGTCCACCGGCAAGCGCTTGAGGTAGGTCAGTGAGGAATAGCCGGTGCCGAAATCGTCCATGGCGAAACTCACCCCATAGCGCTTGAGCTCACGCATCTTGCTGATGGTGTCTTCCAGGTTCTGGATCACGATGCCCTCGGTGATCTCCAGCTTGAGCATGTGATGGGGCAGGCGGTAGTCGTTCAGGCTGCGCAGCACCCGTTCGACGAAGTCGTTCTGGCGGAACTGCCGCGGGCTGATGTTCACGCACAGGCTGAAATCATCGGCATCGATCAGCCCGTCCTCGAGCATGTGCGCGCAGGCATCACAGGCTTCGTCGAGTATCCAGCTGCCAACTTCGAGGATCAGGCCGCTTTCTTCCAATACCTGGATAAACTGCGCAGGCGGCTGCTGGCCCAGTTGTGGGTGGTGCCAGCGCAGCAACACTTCGGCACCGACAATGTGGTTGTCGCGGGCATCCACCTGGGGCTGGAAGTGCAAGGCCAGTTCGCCTCGCGCCAGTGCCAGGCGCAGGTCGCTTTCCATGCGCAGGCGCTCGCTGGCGGCCTTTTGCATGGTGGTGTGGAACAGTTGGGTGGTGTTGCGGCCCGAGTCCTTGGCCCGGTACAGGGCGATGTCGGCGCGCTTGAGCAGGTCGGCCGGGGTGGCGCCGTGGTCGGGGATCAGCGCTACCCCGATACTTGGCGTTACCTGCAGGCGCTGGCCGTCCAGCGACATGGGCTCGGCCAATAGTTCACGAAGCGTGTCGGCCAGTTCGCGGACTTTGGTTTCCACTGCCTCGCGGCTGCCTTCCAGGCCGCTGAGCAGGACCACGAACTCATCGCCGCCCAGGCGCGCCACGGTGTCTTCCAGGCGCACGCTGGCTTCCAATCGCGCCGTGATGATTTTCAGCACCGTGTCGCCCACCGGGTGGCCCAGCGAGTCGTTGATGTGCTTGAAGTGGTCGAGGTCGAGGAACAGCAGGGCGCCACGCAGGTTATGCCGGCGCAACAGGGCGATCTGCTGGCTCAGGCGGTCCATCAGCAGGGCACGGTTGGGCAGGTTGGTCAGCGGGTCGTGGTAGGCCAGGTGGCGGATCTGCGCCTGGGCATTCTTCAGCTGGCTGACATCGCGCGCGGTAAGCAGCAGGCAATCGACTTCGTTGAGGCTGATCGGCTCGACCGACACTTCCACGGTGAGAATGTCGCCACGCTTGTTGCGCCCGAGCATTTCGCGGTGGTGCACCCGGCCGCGCTCCTTGAGCTCGGCGAGCAGGGCGTTGCGCTGTTTGTCGTCGGCCCAGATGCCCAGGTCATAGACGCTGCGGCCGATCACATCGGCATTGCTGTAGCCGGTCAGCCGGCAGAAGCCATCGTTGACCTCCACGTAACGGCCGCTACGGCGTTCGGTAATGGTGATGGCGTCGGGGCTGGAGTGGAACGCCTTGGCAAACTTCTCCTCACTGGACTTCAGCGCCGCCTCGGCCCGTTGCTGCTGGGTGATGTCACGCAGCGTGGTGACGCTGCAAGGCTGGTTGTCGACGGTGATCAGCCGGCTGGCGATCACGCAGGTCAGCGGTGAACCGTTGCGGTGGTTGACCACCACGGCGACGTTGCTCAGCGCCTGCTCGCGGATGACCCGCTCGATGCGCTGCGCGCGCGCGATCGATTCGGCCCACAGGCCAATCTCTTCGGCGGTGCGGCCAATCACTTGCTCGGCGCTCCAGCCAAAGGTCTGGGTGAAGGCCGGGTTGATCTCGATGAATTGGCCGGTGTCCTGGCGGGTTACGCAGATCGGGTCGGGGCTGACCTGGAACAGGCTGGCGAACTTCTCTTCCGAGGCGCTCAGGCGCTGCTCGCGTTCTACCTGTTCGGTGATGTCCAGCAACGTGCCGGCCATGCGCAAGGGGTTGCCGTGGTCGTCGCGGTACAGGCGTGCACGGCTTTCAATGTAGCGTGAGGCGCCGTTTTCGAGCTGCACGCGGTAGGTGATCTGGTAGTTGCCGGCCGGGCCTTCGCGCAGGCTGCGGTAGGCCTGGCGCATGACGTCGCGCTCTTCCTGGGGCACGCCTTCGAAGAACGCATCGAACGACTCGTGGAAGGGGATCGGGTCGAGCCCATGCAGTTGCGCGGCGCGGGCTGAGCCATAGAGCATGCCGCTGGGGATGTGCCAGTCCCAGGTGCCCAGCTGCGCCGAGTCCAGGGCCAGGTCAAGGCGCTCCTGGCTGTCCTTGAGCGCCTGTTCCGCGCGCTTGCGCTCGGAGGTGTCGACAAAGGTGCTGAGCAGGAACGTCACACCCTCCAGTTCAATGCCTTGGGCGCACAGGATGCCATCGTGAACTTTGCCGCTGCTGGCGCGAAACTGCACCTCCATGATTGCCGGGCCGCCGCTGGCGCGGATCGCTTCCAGCACCTGGTGGCGTTGCTCGGGGTTCACCCACAGGCCCAGCTCCAGGCTGGTCTTGCCGATCACCTGTTCGCCAGGCCAGCCGAACATGTCCTCAAAGTGCTGGTTCACCTCGAAAATCATGCCGTCGTTACGGCGCGTGAGCAGGATGGCGTTGGGGCTCAGGTGAAACAGCGTGGCGAAGCGTTTTTCCGAGTTGATCAGCGCGCTTTCCCGTTCGCGCTGGCGGGTGATCTCACGGATCACCCCGATCATCTGCGGCCGGCCCTGGCGGTCGTGGGTCAGGCTGCCGTTGATTTCCAGCCAGTGCAGGCTGCCATCCGGCCAGCGGATACGATGGCGCATGGCCCGCTCGGCGGGCTCGCCATTGACCACAGCCTGGAACAGCTGACGGGTGCGGGCGCGGTCCTCTTCGGGCAGCAGGTCGAGGTAATCGATGTCCTTGGGCAGGGGGCGCTGCGGATCGAAGCCGAACAGCGCCTGGGTGCCGCGTGACCAACTGACCCGGCCACTGTCGATGTCCCATAGCCAGGCGCCAAGGCGTGCACCATTGAGCGCGGCCAGCAGCTGCGGGGCGTTCTGCCAGGCCTGCTCCGACTCCTGAGGGTCGGCCGCAGGGATACGCGGCAGGCGCGGAAAGCGGTTTGCTGATTTGGGCATTGGTACCAGACCTTTGGCGTTTGACGCGTCCTTGAGTTGGAAATGCCGGGCTGACGACCGGTCAGGCGGACCCTGCGTGACTGTCGAGCAGGGCCATGAACGCCCTGGCGGCGTTCGATAGCGTTCGCTCGGTATGCAGTATGTAGCCTAGCTGGCGTGACAGCTGTATGCCGGGTAATGCGATGGGTGCAACCTGATCATCGAGCATGGTGCGCGGCAGCACGCTCCAGGCCAGGCCGATCGAGACCATCATCTTGATGGTTTCCAGGTAGTTGGTGCTCATGGCGATGTTCGGCGTCAGGCCCTGGCTTTCGAACAGGCGCTGGACAATGTGGTGGGTGAATGTGTTGCCACCGGGGAATACCGCCGGGTGGCGAGCGACGTCGGCCAGGCTGACCTGGGTGTTGCTGGCCAGCGGGTGCTCCGGGGCGGCCACGAAATCCAGCGCGTCATCCCATACCGGGAACGCTTTGATCAGGTGATGAGGCTCGGGTGCCAGGGTGATCACGGCAATTTCGGCACGGCCATGGAGTATTTCGTCGTAGGCCGCTTCTGAGTCGAGGAACTGAATATCCAACGCCACCGCCGGGTACTGACGGGTGAATGCCCGCAACAGCGGGGGCAGGCGGTGCAGGCCGATGTGGTGGCTGGTGGCGAGGGTCAGGCGACCACTCACCTCGCCGGTCAAATTGGTCAGCGCACGTCGGGTATCATCGAGCACATTGAGTATTTGGTAGGCACGCGGCAGCAGGGCCCGTCCGGCTTCAGTCAAGGTCACCTCGCGGCCCAGGCGGTCGAACAGGCGCACATCCAGTTGCTGTTCGAGCCCGGCAATACGCTTGCTGATGGCGGGTTGGGTGAGGTGCAGGCGTTCGCCGGCCCCGGAAAAGCTGCCGGTCTCGGCAATGGCAATGAAGGCGCTGAGGTTGGCCATGTCCATTGTTCGAATTCCTGATGGTTATGCAAAGCATGAAAATTATGAATTTGAGTTATTCAATCTATCGCCATAGCATCGTCCATACAAGCCAAGGGGTTTTTGGCATAGAAAGACGCTGATGAGGAACAGTCTGATGGCTGGTAAAACGCTCTACGACAAACTCTGGGAAGCCCATGAGGTCAAGCGCCGCGATGACGGCTCGTCCTTGATCTACATCGACCGCCATATCATCCATGAAGTGACGTCGCCCCAGGCCTTCGAAGGCCTGCGCCTGGCCAGCCGCAAGCCATGGCGCATCGATGCCAACATCGCCACCCCCGACCACAACGTGCCGACCACGCCAGAGCGCAAGGGCGGTATCGAAGCCATCGTCGACCAGGTGTCGCGCCTTCAGGTGCAGACCCTCGATGAGAACTGTGACGAATATGGCATCGTCGAATTCAAGATGAACGACGTGCGCCAGGGCATCGTCCACGTCATCAGCCCGGAGCAGGGTGCCACCTTGCCGGGCATGACCGTGGTCTGCGGCGACTCGCACACCTCCACCCACGGCGCATTCGGGGCCCTGGCCCATGGCATCGGCACCTCCGAGGTCGAGCACGTGCTTGCCACCCAGTGCCTGGTCGCCAAGAAGATGAAGAACATGCTGGTGCGCGTCGAAGGCACATTGCCTGCTGGCGTTACGGCCAAGGACATCGTGCTGGCGGTGATCGGCAAGATCGGTACCGCAGGTGGCAACGGCCACGCCATGGAATTCGCCGGCAGCGCCATCCGCGAGCTTTCCATGGAAGGCCGCATGACCATCTGCAACATGTCCATCGAAGCAGGCGCGCGGGTTGGCCTGGTCGCCACCGATGCCACTACGGTCGCTTATGTCGAAGGCCGCCCTTACGCGCCGAAAGGCGAGCAGTGGGAGCGTGCGGTCGAGTCCTGGAAAGACCTGGTTTCCGATGACGATGCGGTGTTCGACACCGTGGTCGAGCTCGACGCGGCCGACATCAAGCCGCAGGTCAGCTGGGGCACTTCGCCCGAGATGGTGCTGGCCGTCGATCAGCGCGTGCCGGACCCGGCTGCAGAAGCCGACCTGGTCAAGCGCGGCTCCATCGAGCGCGCCTTGAAGTACATGGGTTTGAGCGCCAACCAGGCGATCACCGATATCCACCTGGACCGCGTGTTCATCGGTTCCTGCACCAACTCGCGCATCGAAGATTTGCGCGCCGCGGCAGAAATCGCCAAGGGCCGCAAGGTGGCTGCCACCGTCAAGCAGGCGATCGTCGTGCCCGGCTCCGGCCTGGTCAAGGCGCAGGCCGAGCGTGAAGGCCTGGACAAGATCTTCCTCGAGGCGGGTTTCGAATGGCGTGAGCCGGGCTGCTCGATGTGCCTGGCGATGAACCCGGACCGCCTGGAAAGCGGCGAGCACTGCGCGTCCACCTCCAACCGCAACTTCGAAGGCCGTCAGGGCGCCGGTGGCCGTACCCACCTGGTCAGCCCGGCCATGGCCGCCGCTGCCGCGGTGACCGGCCACTTCATCGATGTCCGCGAGTTGATCCAAGGGAGCGCAGCATGAAAGCCTTTACCCAGCACACTGGCCTCGTCGCACCGTTGGACCGTGCCAACGTCGACACCGACCAGATCATCCCCAAGCAGTTTCTCAAGTCGATCAAGCGCACCGGCTTCGGCCCTAATTTGTTCGACGAGTGGCGTTACCTGGATGTGGGCCAGCCCTATCAGGACAACAGCAAGCGCCCGCTGAACCAGGAATTCGTGCTCAACCACGAACGCTACCAGGGTGCCAGCGTGTTGCTGGCGCGGGAGAACTTCGGTTGCGGCTCGAGCCGTGAGCACGCCCCGTGGGCGTTGGACGAGTACGGCTTTCGCAGCGTGATCGCGCCAAGCTTTGCCGACATCTTCTTCAACAACAGCTTCAAGAACGGCCTGCTGCCGATCATCTTGAGCGACGAGGAAGTCGATGAGTTGTTCAAGCAGGTTGAAGCCAACCCGGGCTACCAGTTGACCATCGACCTGCAGGCACAGGCGGTGACACGGCCGGACGGCAAGGTGCTGCACTTCGAAATCGATGCCTTCCGCAAGCATTGCCTGCTCAACGGCCTCGACGACATCGGCCTGACGCTGCAGGACGCCGATGCGATCAAAGCATTCGAAGGCAAGCACCGCGCGTCGCAGCCTTGGCTGTTCCGTGATGCCTGAATGATGTAACCGGGTTTGCTGGCCTCATCGCCGGCAAGCCGGCTCCCACAAGTACTGCACAGGTCCTGGCGCTTGTGGGGTCTCTGTAGGAGCCGGCTTGCCGGCGATAGCGGCCGTAGAGACAACCCAAAATCAAAAGGAATGCGCCCATGACCAGCACCACCCACACCGATGTGGTCCAACGCCAGTTCGGCGAACAGGCCAGCGCCTACCTCAGCAGCGCCGTGCACGCCCAGGGCAGTGAGTTCGCCCTGCTGCAGGCCGAGCTGGCGGGGCAGGGGGCCGCTCGGGTGCTGGACCTGGGGTGCGGAGCCGGCCATGTCAGCTTTCACGTCGCGCCGCTGGTGGCAGAAGTGGTGGCCTACGACCTGTCGCAGTCGATGCTCGACGTGGTCGCCAGCGCCGCTGCCGAGCGTGGCATGGGCAACATCACCACCGCGCGCGGTGCCGCCGAGCGCTTGCCGTTCGCCGACGCTTCGTTCGACTTCGTCTTCAGCCGTTATTCGGCGCACCACTGGAGCGACCTGGGCGTGGCCCTGCGCGAAGTGCGTCGGGTGCTGAAGCCGGGTGGGGTGGCGGCGTTCATCGACGTGATGTCGCCGGGCAGCCCGCTGCTCGATACCTATCTGCAAACGGTAGAAGTGCTGCGCGACACCAGCCACGTGCGCGATTATTCTGCTGGCGAGTGGCAGCGCCAGGTCAGCGAAGCAGGCCTGCACACCCGCAGCCATACCCGTCAGCGCCTGCGCCTGGAGTGGCACTCGTGGGTCGAGCGCATGCGCACGCCTGAGCCGCTGCGTATAGCCATACGCCAGTTGCAGCAAGCCATGGGTGAAGAAGTGCGGCAGTATTACCAGATTGAAGCCGATGGCTCGTTCAGCACCGATGTCATCGTGCTGTGGGCTGAGCGCTGAGTTTTTTACGGTGCGGCCGAGCTGGCCGCACCGCTTGAATGGATAGAGGAAAGCATGAGCAAGCAGATTCTGATTCTCCCAGGTGATGGCATCGGTCCGGAAATCATGGCCGAAGCGGTCAAGGTGCTGGAGCTGGCCAACGACAGGTTTCAGCTCGGCTTCAGCCTTGAGCACGACGTGATCGGCGGCGCTGCCATCGACAAGCACGGCGTGCCACTGGCCGACGAAACCCTGGAGCGCGCGCGCCAGGCCGATGCCGTGCTGCTGGGCGCCGTCGGCGGCCCGAAGTGGGACAAGATCGAGCGTGACATCCGCCCTGAGCGCGGCCTGCTTAAAATCCGTTCGCAATTGGGCCTGTTCGCCAACCTGCGCCCGGCCATCCTCTACCCGCAGCTGGCCGATGCTTCGTCGCTCAAGCCGGAAATCGTCTCGGGCCTGGATATCCTCATCGTCCGTGAGCTGACGGGGGGCATCTACTTCGGCGCGCCGCGTGGCCAGCGCGAGCTGGAAGGCGGCGAGCGCCAGGCTTACGACACCCTGCCGTACAGCGAAAGCGAAGTGCGCCGCATTGCCCGCGTCGGCTTCGACATGGCCCGCGTGCGTGGCAAGAAACTGTGCTCGGTGGACAAGGCCAACGTCTTGGCCTCCAGCCAGCTGTGGCGTGAAGTGGTCGAGGAGGTCGCCAAGGATTACCCGGACGTCGAACTGAGCCACATGTACGTCGACAACGCGGCCATGCAGCTGGTGCGCGCGCCGAAGCAGTTCGACGTGGTGGTCACCGACAACATGTTCGGTGACATCCTGTCGGATGAAGCTTCCATGCTGACCGGGTCCATCGGCATGCTGCCTTCGGCATCGCTGGATGCTGACAACAAGGGCATGTACGAGCCTTGCCACGGCTCGGCGCCGGACATCGCAGGGCAGGGCATTGCCAACCCGCTGGCGACCATCTTGTCGGTGTCGATGATGCTGCGTTACAGCTTCAGCCAGCAGGCTGCAGCCGAGGCCATCGAGCAAGCGGTCAGCCTGGTGTTGGACCAGGGCCTGCGTACCGGCGACATCTGGTCGGCCGGTTGCACCAAGGTAGGCACGCAGGAAATGGGCGACGCAGTAGTCGCAGCGCTGCGGAATCTGTAATCTCTCTGGCCCGCCACCGTTTTTGGTCGGTGGCGGCCCACTTTTAGCAAAGGTGTAGTTGCGATGAAACGTGTAGGTCTGATCGGTTGGCGCGGCATGGTCGGTTCCGTGCTCATGCAGCGGATGCTGGAGGAGCAGGATTTCGACCTTATCGAGCCGGTGTTCTTCACCACCTCGAATGTCGGTGGCCAGGGGCCGAGTGTGGGCAAGGATATTGCTCCGCTCAAGGACGCTTATTCGATTGAAGAACTCAAGACCCTCGACGTGATCCTGACCTGTCAGGGCGGCGACTACACCAACGAGGTCTTCCCCAAGCTGCGCGAAGCCGGCTGGCAGGGTTACTGGATCGATGCTGCCTCGTCGCTGCGTATGCAGGACGATGCAGTGATCGTGCTCGACCCGGTCAACCGCAAGGTGATCGACCAGCAGCTCGATGCCGGTACCAAGAACTACATCGGCGGCAACTGCACCGTCAGCCTGATGCTGATGGGCCTGGGTGGCTTGTTCGAAGCCGGCCTGGTCGAGTGGATGAGCGCCATGACCTACCAGGCAGCCTCCGGTGCCGGCGCGCAGAACATGCGCGAGCTGATCAAGCAGATGGGTGCCACCCACGCGGCCGTGGCCGATGACCTGGCCAACCCGGCCGCCGCCATCCTCGACATCGACCGCAAGGTCGCCGAGGCCATGCGCAGCGAAGCCTACCCGACCGAGAACTTCGGCGTGCCGCTGGCCGGCAGCCTGATCCCGTGGATCGACAAGGAACTGCCGAACGGGCAGAGCCGTGAAGAGTGGAAGGCCCAGGCCGAAACCAACAAGATCCTCGGCCGCTTCAAGAGCCCGATCCCGGTCGATGGCATCTGCGTGCGCATCGGCGCCATGCGCTGCCACAGCCAGGCGCTGACCATCAAGCTGAACAAGGATGTGCCGCTGGCCGACATCGAAGGCATGATCAGCCAGCACAACCCATGGGTGAAGCTGGTGCCGAACCAGCGCGACATCAGCATGCAGGAGCTGAGCCCGACCAATGTCACCGGTACTCTGAACATTCCGGTCGGCCGCCTGCGCAAGCTGAACATGGGTTCCCAGTACCTGGGCGCGTTCACCGTCGGCGACCAGCTGCTGTGGGGCGCTGCCGAACCGCTGCGTCGCATGCTGCGGATTCTGCTGGAGCGTTGATCGTCTTGCGTTGATCCACAAACCCGCGCTGGAGACAGCGCGGGTTTTTTTATGCCAGCTCGCCAACAGGCCAGCACAGACAAACCTCTACAATCCGAGTAAAGTGCCGCCCCCCGCCGTTTCAGCAAAAGGATCCCCTCCATGACCCAACCCCTGGACATCGCCGTCGTTGGCGCCACCGGTAGCGTCGGTGAAACCCTCGTACAGATCCTCGAAGAGCTGGATTTTCCGGTTGCGACCCTGCACCTGCTGGCCAGCATGGAGTCGGCGGGCAGCAGCGTGATGTTCGCTGGCAAGAAGATCAAGGTGCGTGAAGTCGACAGTTTCGATTTCGCCCAGGTCAAACTCGCCTTCTTCGCCGCCAGCCCTGCCGTCAGCCGCAGCTTCGCCAGCAAGGCCCAGCAGGCAGGCTGCACGGTCATCGACCTGTCCGGCGGCCTCGATGACGCCATTGCCGTGGTGCCCGAAGCCAATGCCGAGCGTATCGCCAACCTGAAACTGCCTGCACGCCTTGCCAGCCCTGGCTCTGCAGCCGTCGCCCTGGCGGTCGCGCTGGCACCGCTGAAGGGGCTGCTGGACATCGAGCGGGTGCAGGTCATGGCCGCCCTGGCGGTATCTGCTCAGGGCCGCGAAGCGGTCAGCGAACTGGCCCGGCAAACTGCCGAGCTGCTCAATGCCCGTCCGTTGGAGCCGCGCTTCTTCGACCGCCAGGTGGCGTTCAACCTGCTGGCTCAGGTCGGTGCGGTGGACGAGCAGGGGCATGCCGGGCTTGAGCGGCGCCTGGTCAGCGAGCTGCGCGAGCTACTCGGGCAGCCAGAACTGAAGATTTCCGTGACCTGCATTCAAGTCCCGGTGTTTTTCGGCGATAGCTTCAGTGTGGCGGTGCAAAGCCGTAAACCGGTAGATCTGGCGGCCGTCAATGCTGCGCTGGAGCGTGCCGGCAGCATCGAACTGGTGGCGTGCGACGATTATCCGACGCCGGTAGGTGACGCAGTAGGGCAAGACGTGGTCTATGTTGGTCGTGTACGCCATGGTGTTGATGAAGACCAGCAGCTCAACCTGTGGCTGACCACCGACAACCTGCGCAAGGGCGCCGCACTCAACGCCGTGCAGGTGGCGCAATTGTTGATTAAACACATGGCGTAAAAGATACTGCCAGGCACTTTTTGTCCTACACCGCATGCGGGTTTTCAGGACGATTCATACAAGGGAAGAGGTCATGCTTCGAATTCGCAAACTGGTTCTGGCCATGGCGGCAGCGTCGGCGCTGTCGTCTGGCATGGCGAATGCCCTGGGGTTGGGTGAGCTGACGCTCAAGTCGGCGCAGAACCAGCCGCTGGACGCCGAGATCGAATTGCTCGATGTGCGCGACCTCACCGCTGCCGAAGTGGCGCCAAGCCTGGCGCCGCCGGAAGAGTTCAGCAAGGCCGGGGTGGATTATCCAACCTACCTCGAGGACCTCACCTTCACACCTGTGATCAACCCCAACGGCAAGAGCGTGCTGCGGGTTACCTCCAGCCAGCCGCTGCCTGGTTCGGTGGTCAAGTTTCTGGTCCAGGTGATGTGGCCCCAGGGCCGCCTGCTGCGCGATTACAACGTCCTGCTCGACCAGGCCAAGGCCCAGGGCGAGCAGCCTGCCGCAACCAATGTGAACCCTGCGACCAGCAGTGCTGGCAGTTACACCACCAAACGCCGCGATACCTTGTGGCAGATTGCTGCGCGCAACACCCAGGGTGGCGGCTCGGTGCAGCAGACCATGATCGCCATCCAGGCGCTGAACCCTGATGCCTTCATCGGCAACAACATCAACCAGTTGAAGGTTGGCCAGGTGCTGCGCCTGCCCGATCAGCAGCAGGTACAGAACATTCCCCAGGGCGAGGCGAATCGCGAAGTGGCCGAGCAGTACGCGGCCTGGCGTGAAGGTCGGCGCCTGGGCCCGCGTGCCCGTCAGCTCGATGCTACCCGCCGCGGCGCCGCCGATGCGGCGCCCGAGCGTATCGCCCAGGGCGACAACCTGCGCCTGGTCAGCCCGGGCAACCAGGCCGGCGCGGATGCCAAGGCGATCAACGACAAGCTGGCCGTGGCCCAGGAAAGCCTCGACACCAGCCGTCGTGACAATGATGAACTCAAAAGCCGGATGACCGACCTGCAGAGCCAGCTGGACAAGCTGCAGAAGTTGATCCAGCTGAAGAATGACCAGCTGGCTCGCCTGCAAGCACAGGGTGCCACTGACCCCGTAGCGCCTGCCGCAACTGCCGCAACTGCCCCGGATGCCCAGCCCAGCGCAGCCGAACCCGTCGTGCAGCCAGCCCCCGCGGCCGTGGATACCGCGCCTGCTCCTGCGCCCGCCACCGAGCCTGCACCTGCCGCCGAGCAGCAGGGTGCCTTCGACGAGATGCTGGGCAACCCGGTGGTGCTTGGCCTGATCGCAGGCTCCGCATTCCTCGTGCTGTTGCTGCTGCTGTTGCTGCTGGCACGCAAGCGCAAAGCCCAGCAGGAAGCCGAAAAGCACCTGCGCATGGCGCGAGCGCTGGCCGAGGAGGAGCGCAACCCCGACCTCGACCTGCCTGCAGGCAGCTTCGACGAACTGGATATGCCGGCGCCTGGCGACACGTTGTCGCCGGCCGTGGTAGCCGCTTCAGCTGCAGCAGCGGTTGCCGCCGAAAAATCGGCCACGCCAGACGCCGCGGAGGCAGTGCCAGTCGTTGCCCAGGATCCGAACGCCGAGCTGCTGGCTGAAGTCGATCAGTGCCTGGCCAATGGCCGGCTGAACCACGCCGCCGACCTGCTGGAAACCGCAGTCGCGGCGCAGCCTGAGCAGGACAGCCTGCGCCTTAAACTGATGGAAGTTTATGCGCGCCAGGGTGATCACAGCGCGTTCGTGGAGCAGGAGCGCAAGCTCCCTGGCAACGAAGCGAACACCGCGCAGGTCGACGGGCTCAAGGCGCGTTACCCAGCCATGCTTGGCGTCGCTGCGGCGGGCCTTGGGGCTGCTGCGCTGGCCGCCGAACTGGACGAGCAGTACGTACAGGATTTGCTGGACGATCAGCCTGAAGCGTCGGCGCAGCTCGCAGCTGAGCCCGAGCCCGAGGCTGAGCCACAGCCAGAGGAGGCCGTCACCGAGGCCGAGCCTGTCATGGCACCTGAGCCTGGCCAAGTGCCTGCCGAGGCCGTCGTGGAAACGCCGGCCCTCGACGACAGCGACCTGGACAGTGCCTTCGACCTGAGCCTTGGCGACGAGGAGCCGGTGAACGCTACCGAGCCGCCTGTGCTGGATGACGCCGATCTGATGGAGCTGCAGGCGGGTATCGAGCCGGTTGCCCCGGCAAGCGCCGTGGAGTCCGACGCCGATGCCGATTTCGAGGCCTTACTGGCGCAGGCTCAGGCCGAGCCGCAGAGCGTGGGCGACCTGGCAGACTTCGATCTGGACATCGGCGAGCCCAGCGTCACCGAGGCTGTTGACGACACGCCAGTAGATGTTGCCGCCGAATTGGCAGCATTCGATTCCATTCCGGAGTTCGATCCGATTTCCGAACTGGAAATGCCGGAAGACTTCGACCTGTCGTTGTCGCTGGATGACCAGTCGCCGGCCGCCCAGAACTTTGCTTCGGAACTGAACGACGTCAACGCCGAGCTGGACAAGCTGTCGCAGAGCCTGGAGTCGCCGTCGCTGGAGCCGCATTTCACCGCCGAAGACGCAGCCCAGGAGCCAGAACCTCTGGACGACCTGGACTTCGACTTTTTCTCCGGTAGCGATGAAGTGGCCACCAAGCTCGACCTGGCGCGTGCCTACATCGACATGGGTGACCACCAGGGTGCACGCGATATCCTCGACGAAGTGGTCAAGGATGGCGACGACACCCAGCGCCAGGAAGCCGAGGACATCCTCTCGCGGCTGGTCTGAGGCTGACAGCGCAACAACCAACGGCAGCCCAACAAGGCTGCCGTTGTCGTTATAATCCCCGCCAATCCGTATTCCCCACAGGTTTCATGCTCTTGGACATCATCGACACCGCTGCCTCCGAATCGGCCGCCGCAGGCTTCACCCGCATTGCCCTGGGGGTGGAATACAAAGGCTCGCGCTACCGCGGCTGGCAACGCCAGGCCAGTGGCGTGCCGAGTGTTCAGCAGGCGCTGGAGCAGGCCCTGTCGAAAGTCGCCAACGAGCCGATCTCCGTACTCTGCGCGGGGCGTACCGATGCGGGCGTGCACGGCTGCGGGCAGGTGGTGCATTTCGATACCCGCGCCGTTCGCGACGAGCGTGCCTGGACCCTCGGTACCAATTTCAACCTGCCCCACGACATCAGTGTGGTCTGGTCGCGGCCGATGCCGGCGGACTTCCATGCCCGCTTCAAGGCCACCGCCCGGCGCTACCGCTATGTCATCTACAACGACCCGATCCGCCCGGCGCACCTGGCCGAGGAGGTGACCTGGAACCACCGCCCGCTGGATGTCGAGCGCATGGCGCAGGCTGCGCAGTACCTGCTCGGTACCCATGACTTCAGTGCCTTCCGGGCCAGCCAGTGCCAGGCCAAGTCGCCGATCAAGCATATCCATCACCTGCGCGTTACCCGCCACGGCCAGATGATCGTACTGGACGTGCGCGCCACGGCGTTCCTGCACCATATGGTGCGCAACATTGCCGGGGTGTTGATGACCATCGGTGCCGGCGAACGTCCAGCGTCCTGGGCCCGTGAGGTGCTGGAGGGGCGCAACCGCCGCGAAGGCGGTGTGACGGCGCACCCGTACGGCCTGTACCTGGTGCAGGTGGAATACCCGGAGGAGTTCCAACTGCCCCGGCGTTATATCGGGCCACACTTTCTGACCGGCTATGAGGCGTTGGCCGACTGACGGGCCAAAAGGCTTTTGCTACCATCGGGCACTTTCACGGTCTCTCAAGGTTTGCAGTCCATGAGCAACGTTCGCAGCAAGATCTGCGGGATTACCCGCATCGAAGACGCACTGGCCGCCGCCGAGGCGGGTGCCGATGCCATCGGCTTCGTTTTCTATGCCAAGAGCCCGCGTGCCGTTGACGTGCGCCAGGCGCGGGCGATCATCGCCGAGCTGCCACCGTTCGTGACCACTGTAGGCCTGTTCGTCAACGCCTCGCGTTGCGAGCTCAACGAGATCCTCGAGGTGGTGCCGCTGGACCTGCTACAGTTCCACGGCGACGAAACCCCGGCCGACTGCGAGGGCTATCACCGGCCCTGGATCAAAGCGTTGCGGGTGCGCCCGGGCGACGACCTGGAGGCCGCTTGCCAGCTTTATTCCGGTGCCCGTGGGATCCTGCTCGACACCTATGTCGCCGGCGTGCCTGGTGGTACCGGCGAGGCGTTCGACTGGTCGCTGGTGCCGGCACGGCTGAGCAAGCCGATCATTCTTGCCGGCGGGTTGTCGGCTGACAACGTCGGCCAGGCCATCGCCCAGGTGCGGCCATACGCGGTGGATGTCAGCGGTGGTGTCGAGCAGGCAAAAGGCATCAAGAGCGCTGCGAAGATCGAAGCGTTCATGCAAGCGGTAAAACAGGCGTGATGCCAGATGTGACGGCTGGCTGCGCGCCATCGTCCATAGCTATCGCAGCCCTGCGGGGTGGCTGCCGGCATGCCGGGCAGCCGACGCACACATTGAAGGCGGCGCGGTACACAGGCAGCCCCTGTGGCCGAGCCGTCATCGTTTCATAGAAGAATTTGAGCTCAAAGGGCAGGGCATGGCCGGCCAGACCGGTCCCCGCCCGTCAATACTGGAGAAATAGAGCATGAGCAACTGGTTAGTCGACAAACTGATCCCTTCGATCATGCGTTCCGAGGTGAAGAAGAGCTCGGTGCCAGAAGGCCTGTGGCACAAGTGCCCAGCCTGCGAGGCCGTGCTGTATCGTCCGGAGCTGGAAAAGACCCTGGATGTCTGCCCCAAGTGCAACCACCACATGCGCATTGGCGCACGTGCGCGTATCGACATCTTCCTCGACGCCGAAGGCCGTGCCGAACTGGGCGCCGAGCTTGAGCCGGTCGACCGCCTGAAGTTCCGTGACGGCAAGAAGTACAAGGACCGCCTGACCGGCGCCCAGAAGCAGACCGGCGAAAAAGACGCCCTGATTTCCATGAGCGGCACCCTGATGGGCATGCCGATCGTGGTCAGCGCCTTCGAATTCTCGTTCATGGGTGGCTCGATGGGTGCCATCGTCGGTGAGCGTTTCGTTCGCGCCGCCAACTACGCCCTGGAAAACCGCTGCCCGATGATCTGCTTCTCGGCTTCCGGTGGGGCGCGTATGCAGGAAGCACTGATCTCGCTGATGCAGATGGCCAAGACTTCGGCGGTGCTGGCGCGCCTGCGTGAAGAAGGCATCCCGTTCATCTCCGTGCTGACCGACCCGGTCTACGGTGGTGTTTCTGCCAGCCTGGCCATGCTCGGCGACGTGATCGTGGGTGAACCGAAGGCGCTGATCGGCTTTGCCGGCCCGCGTGTGATCGAGCAAACCGTTCGCGAAAAACTGCCGGAAGGTTTCCAGCGCAGCGAATTCCTGCTGGAGCACGGTGCCATCGACCTGATCATCTCGCGTGGTGAACTGCGTCCGCGTCTGGCCCGCCTGCTGGCGCAGATGACTGGCCAGGAAACGCCAGAGCAGGCACGTGAGGCCGCTGCGGTCGCGTGATGAAAGAAAGAACCCTGGGCGAATGGCTCGCCTACCTCGAACAACTGCACCCGTCGGCCATCGACATGGGGCTGGAACGTTCGCAAAAGGTGCTTGCCCGGCTGGCGCTGGGCAAGCTGGCGCCGCGCGTGGTGACGGTTACTGGCACCAACGGTAAAGGTTCGACCTGCGCCTTCGTGGCGTCGATGCTGCGCGCCCAGGGCCTGAAGGTTGGCGTGTACAGCTCGCCACACCTGCTGCGCTATAACGAACGGGTGCTGATCGACGGCCAAGAGGCCAGCGATGCGCAGCTGTGCGAAGCCTTCGCCGCGGTCGAGGCGGCGCGGGGCGACATTTCCCTGACCTACTTCGAAATGGGCACCCTGGCGGCCTTCTGGCTGTTCCATCGCTCCGGGCTCGATGCCGTGGTGCTTGAAGTGGGTCTCGGTGGCCGTCTGGACACCGTGAACGTGGTCGATGCCGACCTGGCGCTGGTCACCAGCATCGGCGTCGACCATGTCGATTACCTGGGTGCTACCCGTGAGTTGGTGGCTTTCGAGAAGGCCGGCATCTTCCGCCAGGGCAAGCCGGCGCTGTGCGGTGACCTGGATCCGCCGCAACCACTGCTGGACAAGGCGCTCGAGCTGGCGGCGCCGCTGTTTTTGCGGGGCCGCGATTTCGACTTGGCCAGCGCCGAAAGCGGCTGGCACTGGCGTGGAACCACGGCCGACGGTGTGCAGGTAGAGCTTCGCGATCTGCCGTTGCTCGACCTGCCGATGGAAAACGCCACCCTGGCCCTGCAGGCTTACCTGCTGATGGGCCTGCCCTGGGATGCCGGGCAGATTCGCCAGGCGTTGCTCGATACCCGCATCACCGGGCGTCTGGACCGCCGTATGGTCAACTGGCAAGGCAAACGCATAGAGCTGCTGCTGGATGTCGGGCATAACCCCCACGCCGCAGAATACCTTGCCCGTCGCCTGTCGGCGCGGCCGCTCAAAGGGCGCCGCCTGGCGGTGTTCGGCCTGCTCGCCGACAAGGACCTGAGTGGCGTTCTTGAGCCCCTGCAGGGGCTGGTCGATGAGTGGGCGGTAGCACCTCTGCAAACCCCTCGCAGCCGTCCGGCCGCTGAGCTTGCTGGTGCCTTGACGAACCTCGGCGTTGCGGTGAAGTCTTATGCCAGTGTCGACGCAGCCCTTGAGGGGCAATGCGCGCAGGCAACGGCAGATGACCAGATCTTGCTGTTCGGTTCGTTTTTCTGTGTCGCCGAGGCCCTGGAATGGCTGGGGCGGCAGGCCCTGGAGGGGTGAGTAGATGGCAGTGCTGGATAAAGGGATGAAACAGCGCATGGTGGGTGCGTTGGTGCTGGTGGCGCTGGCGGTGATCTTCCTGCCCATGCTGTTCACCCGCGAGGACGAGATGCGCCAGGTGCGCGTCGAAGCCCCGCAGGCGCCGGCAATGCCGACGCTGCCTGAGGTCAAGGTGGACCCGGTTGCCGTGCCCGAGCCGCAAACCCTGCCGCAAGAGCCGCAGCAGCCGGAACAGCCGCCCGTGGTAGTCAACGAGTCCACCGCGCCGGTCACCACGCCAAGCCAGCCAATCGCCCCTTCCCCGCAGACCCAGGCGCAGGTTCAGCCCACGCCGCAAACGCCTGTGCCAACCCCGGCGCCGAAGGTCGAAACCCCGCCGGCTGCGAAGCCTGCGGCTACCGCAGGTACGCCGTCGAAGATCGACGCCAACGGCTTGCCGGTCAGCTGGTCGATCCAGCTGGCCAGCCTGTCCAACCGTGCCGGTGCCGAAAGTCTGCAGAATACGCTGCGTAGCCAGGGCTACAACGCTTACATCCGTTCGGCCGGTGGCATGAATCGGGTCTACGTCGGGCCGTTGATCGAGCGCGCCGAGGCTGAGCGCGTGCGCGATGCGATCAACCGCAAGCAGAACCTCAAGGGGTTCGTGGTGCGCTTTCAGCCGGAGCGCGGCTGAGGCTTGAGGCGGGTCGCCGCCGCGTTGCTGTCACGGGTTTTCCTGACTTCAGAGTCCACGAAAAGCCCGTGGGAGTGGGCTTGCGGCGCAAACAAGGCACTGCCAAACGACCTGACATTCTGCTTACCCACAGCCTTGCGCTCTGGTAAAATGCGCCGCCTCAAACGTCTGCAGGCAGCACCGTGGCATTTACCTGGGTTGATTGGGCGATCATCGCGATCATCGCCGTTTCCACACTGATCAGTCTCAAGCGCGGCTTCGTCAAGGAAGCCTTGTCTCTGCTCATCTGGATCATTGCCGGCGCAGTCGCCTGGATGTTCGGCGGGTCGCTCTCGGTGTACCTTGAAAGCTATATCCAGACCCCGTCGATGCGCATCATCGCCGGCTGCACCATTCTTTTCGTCGCCACCCTGCTGGTGGGGGCAATGGTCAACTTCCTCGTCGGCGAGCTGATCCGTGTGACCGGGCTGTCTGGCACCGACCGTTTTCTCGGCATGGCCTTCGGCGCTGCGCGCGGGGCCATGCTGGTAGTGGTGGCCATCGGCCTGCTCAGCCTGGGGCCGGTGCAACAGGATACCTGGTGGCAGGAATCTCGCCTGATACCACAATTTCTATTGGTCGCTGACTGGTCCAAAAACCTGATTCTGGGTTTCTCCAGCCAGTGGATGTCCAGTGGGATGATCAGCACTCCGGCTGATCTTCCGTTCAAGGAACAGTTGCTCGGGCCTGCAAAGCCTTGAGCGCTATTCACTCAAGTTTCATCAAAGTAGGGGTTGCGTCGCATGTGTGGCATCGTCGGTATCGTCGGTAAGTCGAACGTCAATCAGGCGCTGTATGACGCGCTTACGGTCCTCCAGCACCGCGGCCAGGACGCTGCCGGTATCGTGACCAGCCACGACGGCCGGTTGTTCCTGCGCAAGGATAATGGCCTGGTGCGCGATGTCTTCCAGCAGCGCCACATGCAGCGCCTGGTAGGCCACATGGGTATCGGCCACGTCCGCTACCCGACTGCAGGCAGCTCGACCTCGGCCGAAGCCCAGCCGTTCTACGTCAACTCGCCGTATGGCATCACCCTGGCGCACAACGGCAACCTGACCAACGTCGAGCAGCTGGCCAAGGAGATCTACGAATCCGACCTGCGTCACGTCAACACCAATTCCGACTCGGAAGTGCTGCTGAACGTGTTCGCCCATGAACTGGCGGTGCGCGGCAAACTGCAGCCGACCGAAGAAGACGTGTTCGCCGCGGTTTCCCACGTGCACAGCCGCTGCGTCGGCGGCTACGCGGTGGTCGCGATGGTCACCGGCTACGGCATCGTCGGTTTCCGCGACCCCAACGGCATTCGCCCGGTGGTGTTCGGCCAGCGTCACACCGACGAAGGCGTCGAGTACATGATCGCCTCGGAAAGCGTTGCCCTCGACGTGCTCGGTTTCACCCTGATTCGCGACCTGGCGCCGGGCGAAGCGGTGTACATCACCGAAGAAGGCCAGCTGTACACCAAGCAGTGCGCGCAGAGCCCGAAACTGCAGCCGTGCATCTTCGAGCATGTCTACCTGGCCCGCCCGGACTCGATCATCGACGGTATCTCGGTGTACAAGGCACGTCTGCGCATGGGTGAGAAGCTCGCCGACAAGATCATGCGCGAGCGCCCGGAGCACGACATCGACGTGGTCATCCCGATCCCGGACACCAGCCGTACCGCTGCGCTGGAGCTGGCCAACCGCCTGGGCGTCAAGTTCCGCGAAGGTTTCGTCAAAAACCGCTACATCGGCCGTACCTTCATCATGCCGGGCCAGGCTGCACGCAAGAAATCGGTCCGCCAGAAGCTCAACGCCATCGAGCTGGAATTCCGCGGCAAGAACGTGATGCTGGTGGACGACTCGATCGTGCGCGGCACCACCTGCAAACAGATCATCCAGATGGCCCGCGAAGCCGGCGCGAAAAACGTCTACTTCTGCTCCGCGGCCCCTGCGGTGCGTTACCCCAACGTCTACGGTATCGACATGCCGAGCGCTCACGAACTGATCGCCCACAACCGTACCACCGAACAGGTGGCCGAGTTGATCGGTGCCGACTGGCTGATCTATCAGGACCTGCCGGACCTGATCGACTCGGTCGGTGGCGGCAAGATCAAGATCGAGCACTTCGATTGCGCGGTGTTCAATGGTGAGTATGTCACCGGTGACATCGACGAAGCCTACCTCGACCGTATCGAGCAGGCCCGTAATGACCTGGCCAAGGTGAAGACCCAGGCGGTCAGCGCGATCATCGACCTTTACAACAACTGATTCAGGGAGTGACGGCATGACGGATCAATGGGATGCCGGGCGACTGGACAGTGACCTCGAGGGTGTCGGTTTCGACACCCTGGCGGTGCGCGCCGGTCAGAACCGTACACCGGAAGCAGAGCACAGCGAAGCGCTGTTCCTGACCTCCAGCTATGTCTTCCGCACGGCCGCCGATGCGGCCGCGCGTTTTGCTGGCGAAACCCCGGGCAACGTCTACTCGCGTTACACCAACCCGACCGTGCGCGCCTTCGAAGAGCGCCTGGCGGCCATGGAAGGTGCCGAGCAGGCTGTGGCCACCTCCACCGGCATGGCGGCGATTCTTGCCGTGGTCATGTCGCTGTGCAGCGCCGGTGACCATGTGCTGGTATCGCAGAGCGTGTTCGGGTCGACCATCAGCCTGTTCGAGAAGTATTTCAAGCGCTTTGGTGTCGAGGTGGACTACGTGCCGCTGGTCGACCTGGCGGGTTGGGAGAAGGCCATCAAGGCCAATACCAAGCTGCTGATCGTCGAGTCGCCATCCAACCCGCTGGCCGAACTGGTCGACATCACCGCCCTCAGCGAAGTGGCCCACGCCCGTGGCGCCATGCTGGTGGTGGACAACTGCTTCAGCACCCCGGCGCTGCAGCAGCCGCTCAAGCTGGGTGCCGACATCGTGTTCCATTCGGCAACCAAGTTCATCGACGGCCAGGGCCGTTGCATGGGCGGCGTGGTGGCCGGGCGCAGTGAGCAGATGAAAGAAGTGGTGGGTTTCCTGCGTACCGCTGGCCCCACCCTCAGCCCGTTCAATGCGTGGATCTTCACCAAGGGCCTGGAAACGCTCAAGCTGCGCATGCGTGCGCATTGCGAAAGCGCGCAGCAGCTGGCTGCGTGGCTGGAACAGCAGGACGGCATCGAGAAGGTGCACTACGCCGGCTTGCCAAGCCACCCGCAGCACGAGCTGGCCAAGCGCCAGATGAGTGGCTTCGGGGCGGTGGTCAGCTTCGAGGTCAAGGGTGGCAAAGAGGGCGCGTGGCGCTTTATCGATGCCACGCGCGTGATCTCGATCACCACCAACCTGGGTGACAGCAAGACCACCATCGCCCACCCGGCGACCACCTCCCACGGCCGTCTGTCGCCGCAGGAGCGTGAAGCTGCGGGTATTCGCGACAGCCTGGTCCGCGTTGCCGTTGGCCTGGAAGACGTGGCCGACCTGCAGGCTGACCTTGCGCGTGGGCTGGCTGCATTGTGATCGACTGGAAAGGTGGCGGGCCGGGCCATAACGGCCGGGTAGCCCTGGTAACCGGTGCCGCGCGCGGCATTGGCCTGGGTATCGCTGCCTGGTTGATCTGCGAAGGCTGGCAGGTGGTGCTCAGCGACCTCGACCGCCCGCGCGGCGCCAAGGTCGCCAAGGCACTGGGCGACAACGCCTGGTTCATCACCATGGACGTCGCTGACGAAGCCCAGGTCAGCGCCGGGGTTTCCGAAGTGCTTGGGCAGTTCGGGCGGTTGGATGCGCTGGTGTGCAATGCGGCCATCGCCAACCCGCACAACCAGACCCTCGAGAGCCTGAGCCTGGCGCAATGGAACCGGGTGCTGGCAGTCAATCTCAACGGCCCGATGTTATTGGCCAAGCACTGTGCGCCATACCTACGGGCGCACAATGGCGCGATCGTCAACCTGACCTCGACCCGTGCCCGCCAGTCCGAGCCAGACACCGAAGCCTACGCGGCCAGCAAGGGTGGCCTGGTGGCGTTGACCCATGCCCTGGCCATGAGCCTGGGCCCGGAGATCCGCGTCAATGCGGTAAGCCCAGGCTGGATCGATGCGCGTGACCCTTCCCAGCGCCGTGCCGAACCGTTGACCGAAGCCGACCATGCCCAGCATCCGACGGGCAGGGTAGGGACCGTGGAAGACGTTGCGGCCATGGTGTCATGGTTGCTGTCGCGCCAGGCAGCGTTCGTCACCGGCCAGGAGTTTGTGGTCGATGGCGGCATGACCCGCAAGATGATCTACACCTGAGCATGATGCTGGAAGGGAAAGGGGCCGAAAGGTCCCTTTTCTGTTTTTGCTTTTTTTGAAAAAAATTCAATGGGGCTATTGACTTAGCATCGGTACCTGCGTAAATTTCGCGGCCTCAGCGAAGCAAACGCAACAAGCAACATCGCGGGGGTGATTAGCTCAGCCGGGAGAGCATCTGCCTTACAAGCAGAGGGTCGGCGGTTCGATCCCGTCATCACCCACCACTTCCTGAGCGTTCCTGGTGCAGCAAGCTTCGCAAGAAGCTGACAGCCAGAGAGGAACAAGGCCTGATAAGCCACACTGCGCAGCGGTAGTTCAGTCGGTTAGAATACCGGCCTGTCACGCCGGGGGTCGCGGGTTCGAGTCCCGTCCGCTGCGCCATTTTTCAGTAACAGAGGGGTGCTTTGCACCAATCTGCAGCCAAAGGCAAACATGCCTGAGGCGATCCCAGTTTCAATCGGGCGCAAGCCTGAACGATACGCAGCGGTAGTTCAGTCGGTTAGAATACCGGCCTGTCACGCCGGGGGTCGCGGGTTCGAGTCCCGTCCGCTGCGCCATCTTCGTTTCGAGGCCCCTTGAACGCCTCGAAGCAACAAAAACAGCGATCATCGTGTCGCTTTTTTTTTGCCTGCCCTGAGGCTCCCATGCCGGAAGGGAAGGTCCCAGTTTCAACCGGGCGCAAGCCCGAGCGATACGCAGCGGTAGTTCAGTCGGTTAGAATACCGGCCTGTCACGCCGGGGGTCGCGGGTTCGAGTCCCGTCCGCTGCGCCATCTTCGCCTCGAGGCCCCATGAACGCCTCGAAGCAAAACGAGAAAGCGACCTTCGGGTCGCTTTTTTCGTTTCTGCGCCTGCGCATCCAGGCTTTACACGATGCTGACAGACTCTTCACGATGAACGGTTCCAGTGCAAGGGCGCTGTGATGCACAATAGACGCCTCTCGACTTACCCGGAATTCGCAATGACCAGATCATCCGTCTTTGGTGCGCTCGGGCTGGCCCTGGTGCTGGCGGGCGTGTCCGGTTGCTCCTCGAAAAAAGCCGCCATCTATGAACATGAGAATTTCGACGATTCGGGCACTTATTCGCGCAGCTTCCCGGTCAGCGAGGCAGGTTCGTGTGAGGCCGCCCGGCGCGCGCTGCTGAGCCAGGGTTACATCATTACCAGCAGCGGCTCCAGCCAGGTCGCGGGTAACAAAAGCTTCCAGCAGAACAGCGATAACCACCTGCAGATCAGCTTCAGCGTGACCTGCGCACCCGATAGCGGCGACGAGCAGCGCTCGACCATGTTCGCCAACGCGCTGCAGGACCGCTACGCACTCAAGAAGTCCAACACGTCCGCCAGCCTTGGCGTCGGCATATTGGGGTCGGTGTCGATGCCGATCGGCTCCAGCGACGATTCGATGGTCAAAGTTGCCAGCGAAACGGTCACCGCGCCGCAGTTCTATGAACGCTATTTTGCCTTGGTCGAAAGCTACCTGCCCAAGCCGAAGAAGGTCAGCAAGGCCAAGGTCGAGGCACCTGCACCCAAGGCGGAAAAACCGGCGCCTGACCTTGGGCTGCCGGAGCAGGTATCGGCGGCGCCTGTGAGCGCACCTGTAGCGCAAACGGCACCCGCTGCACCGGCACCTGCCCCCGCAGCGATAGCCCCGGCCAGTGAAGCCGCAGCTGCGCCGGTGGTGGATGACAGCCAGGGTTCACAGCCTGTGGCGCCGCCTTCGGAATCGGCACCGATCGAGGTGCGACAGGATGCGCAGCCAACCGAGGCAGCACCTGCGCCGCTCTGAGGGGCGTCAGCGTGTACAGACACTGTTACAGATAAGCGGGGATAACTTCCAACGCACCTGCTACGTTTATCACTCATGAGCTTGTCATCATTTCTTCATCCAGCCTGCTTAGGTTGAAGGCATGACCAACGAAGATAAATGAGTGAAGAGGACGCAGGGCGATGGATGACTATCAGGAAGAGCTGCTCGAGTTTCAGGCCTACGAGCTGGACCCGCCGGAACCGGCCGACGACGCCACCGAGCTTTAACCCACCTGCCGCTGGCTGCGGCGGAACTCCCCCGGTGTGAGGC
>Ga0213823_1000302_pt1 | contig 48029 bp, 35 predicted proteins | sample MC6MC0907MG_FD_179887 | JGI IMG/M metagenome (GOLD analysis project Ga0213823, IMG submission 179887) | Enriched soil aggregate microbial communities from Iowa State University, Ames, United States - MC6-MC0907-MG | ecosystem: Environmental > Terrestrial > Soil > Unclassified | place: USA: Iowa...
AAATTGCAAACGATACAGAATACGGTTTAACAGGCGCTGTTATCACAACAAACCGTATGAACCTAGAAAAAGCACGTGAAGAATTCCATGTAGGAAACCTTTACTTCAACCGTGGCTGTACAGGTGCTATCGTAGGTTACCAACCATTTGGTGGCTTCAACATGTCAGGTACAGATTCAAAAGCAGGTGGCCCAGACTACCTACAGCTGCATATGCAAGCAAAAACAACTTCAGAAATGCTTTAATTTTTACTTCAATAAAATGCCGTACATTGTTTCTTAGTAAGCAATGTACGGCATTATTTTTTTGGGGTGACACAAATGACATATATAATAGAAGAAACTCATGTGAATTTCGGTTCACTTTCCTTCCCCTATTTAAAACTAACTTTCACACCAAATTATAAAAGCATACTTATTGCCTATAAAACGCTGGTATCTTTTATGGCATTTCTAACATTTGACCCTTATCTTGATTGTATAACTTTGTTAAAATGATATCAGTTTAGGAGGGTAAAACTATGAAAAAACTATCAATTTTTATGTTGCTCATGATGCTTGTTAGTCTAGTCATTTGGCAGCCTCAATCTGTCTATGCAGACGAGCTATCAGGACATATGCATGAAAGTGGTCTACGCTATTTAATTCAGAAAGATGCATTACTAAAGGATGCAAATGGAAGCTATCGTCCAAATGCTACGGTTACACGCGGTGAATTCGCCACATACATAGCAAAAGCATTAAATTTGGACACAAAGAACGAGATAACGTTTACAGATGTGTCAGACACATATTTATTTGCAAATGAAATTAAGCTTGCCGCAACTGCTGGAATTATTACTGGTTATACGGATGGCTCATTTAAGCCAGATGACCGTATTTCAAGAGAGCATATGGCAGTGATGCTAATCAGAGCAGTTGATTATTTAAAAATACCAAAAGGTACTTCTTCTATTACCTTCAAAGACAATACAACTATTTTTAAAGATTTCCGTGAGGATGTTGCAATCGGTGCACAATTAGGACTTATTAAAGGAAGCTCCAATGGCATGTTTTTACCAAGAGACAATGCCACAATTGGTGAGGCATCGACATTTATTCTACGATTAATACTTCTTGCTGATCAGCTTGACGCTGGTAAAAATGAAAACAATGGTAACTCCGAAAATAACGGTAATACTAATAATGGGAACAACAATAATACTGGTAATAACGGTAATACTACTGCATATATCGTCAAAGAAGTTTCCAATGGTAACTTGGTAGACAAACAAACCTTTACTAGCTTTGAAGCAGCTGAAAAGGCGATGACGACTAGTTCCTTAGTGATTACTCAAAATGATAAAATTATTAAAATGACTTCAGGTTATGTTGTAACGAATAATTATGTTGCTCTAAATTCTGAAACGATTAAGGATCAAATCGCAGTTGCGGGTAATTCAGAAATGGAGTATCTAGGTAGTGATGCCACACAAGTAAAAGTACGCTTAGCTGGTCATACTGGCTATTTAAAGCAGGCTGACGTTACCTTAATTCCTTCTGCTTTAGTGAAAGGCCGTTCTTATTACACAAATGAGTACGGTGAAATAAAACATACTTTATATGATTATAAAACTAATAAATATTCTGCTAGTTACGTGTATGGCAAGGCACCTAGCTTTATGAAGCAGGGTGAGAAATACTTTAGCTGGGATGGCATCAACTTTACCAATGCTGATGGTTCTTCAAAGGGAGAAGCCTATAACTACTATCAGTTCTTACCAGCTCGTGCAGCAACTCAATATACAGCAGATGAGCTAGATCAATATATTGTGGGAAAATTAGCAGAGGTTGAAAGCTCAGGTGCTTCGATTTATAAAAATGCCACAACTAAAAGTAAACTACTTGGTTTAGGCTCTGTATTAAAAGAAGTGGAAGCCAATTCTCATATCAATGCTATGCTTATTTTATCCCTAGCACAGCATGAGAGTGCCTATGGTATGAGTGATCACGCTCAAAATCTAAACAATCTATTTGGCTTATATGTCTATGATACAAATCCACTAAACAAGAAGTTTGATAGTGTGGAAGCCAATATTAATGAGCTAGTTGAAAAATTCCTTCAGCCAAATTATATTACGCCAGGTGGACGTTATACAAATGGCGCAGTTGTTGGTTCTAAGGCTATCGGCTTCAACGTAAAATACGCTTCAGATCCATTCTGGGGGGCAAAAATTGCAGGACATTACTATCGTGCAGAAAAAGCTTTAGGCTTTAAAGATGCAAATAATCCCTATAAAATCGCTCTCACAACAACTGCTGGACTAAATGTTCGTGCAGATGCATCAACAAGTCAAAGTCCACTTTTCACATTTAGTAAAAGTAATATGCCTGTCATCGTTACAGATACAAGCTCAAATGGTTGGTATCAAATTGTTTCAGATAAACTAAACACTGAACCTGGATATATAAGTAAGGATTATATTAAATTCATCAATACCGTGAAATAACGTAAATGGCTGTCTCTTAATAAATGAGACAGCCATTTACTGTTGTTGAAAAAAGATAAAGTCACTGGCAAAAAGGCCTTTTTATAAGGCAGGAGGTTGATTTCCGTTCCGCCAGCGACCTTTCCAGGGGCCGTCCGATGAGCACTTCACTTACTTATATTCGCTCTAGGCTCTCCTCTGTGACGCTCAATCAGGAGTGATGTTGGCTCCTCTCCAATCACCCATGTGCATAAGTGTCTTTTCCTTATCTTTCATACTAGCTAGCAAGCAATCTAATTAGCTTTTATTTGTATGATTAGAGAAAATTTTATGGCCATTTTATCAATTAGTTTGTATTTTTCTTATATGGGTATATAGAGAATAAGAAAAACGATTCCAAAGGCTAGTACATCTTTGGAATCGTCTCTTAATCAATTATTGTTTTTTATAATATTGCAAAATACCATTATAAATAGATTCTGCAAATAATTTAACGTATTGATCATTTGTCATTTTACTGTTATCCTCTGCATTCGTTAAGAAACCAAGTTCTACTAGAATAGAAGGGATCACCATATTACGAATTACGTAGTATTGCTCTTGCTTGACACCACGATTTTTCATATTTAAATTGTTGACAATTTGATTATTAACAAATGTCGCTAAATCAATGTCTTCCTGATACATATCTCCAGTAGATATTGCATAATATGTTTCAGTACCAGACGCTGAGGTATTAGCAGCAGAGTTGACATGAACACTTACAAAAATTTCACCATAGTTTGCTTGGGTAAAGTCTACGCGATCTTGTAAGGATGGATACGTATCACCAGTACGTGTCATATAAACTTTTGCACCAGCATTCTCTAGTAATTGTTTCACTTGCGTGCTGACTTTTAATGTAATGTTCTTTTCAGAAGCAGAGCCCTTTACTGTACCTGGATCTTTACCACCATGACCTGGGTCTAGGATGATAATACGATTTTGTAAAGGTTTAGCTGTTTGATTTAATAGTTTCAAATAAGACTTGTGAACATAGCCTGATTGGCCATTATAGGTGATTTCTGCCCAGTAACCATTGATGTTATTAACTTGGACATACTCTCCTTTATTCAGCTTAAATAACACGGCTGATGTAGAGTTACTTTGACTGCGAACATTTAAATTCGCTACCGTTACTCTTCCTAGCACATCACCAGAAGCTGGTGGTGTTGGATCTGGATTTGGATTAGGATTTGGCTTTTCTTCCTCCACAATATCCGTAGTGCTATTCGCTACAATATAACCTGGTAAACCATTTACTTGTGTTAAGTAGTAGCCACCAGTTGTTTTGTAAACGGGAAGCTTTTCGTTCGCTTTAATCGATGAAATTACTTTTGCTGAAGATGTAGGCTTCACATATAAATTGACAGCATTTTTTGTCGTTACTTCTTTTTCGACTGTTCCTAACGCATTGCCATCTGCATCTACAAATTCTGCATATTGCTTATAGATATAGGCATATGCGCCTTTATAAGTAACCTTTAGCCAATTACTTTCAACAGCGTAGACTGATAATTTACCGCCTGTATTGACTTTGCCTACAATGTTCGTGCTTGAAGTAGAATCTTTTGTCTTACGGATGTTTAACCCATCTGTAGTGACCTTCACTAAGCCAATGACTTGTGATGTATCTGGAACTTGTACACCTTTTACTGGAAGCTCTAATCGATATTTTTCACTGTTTGCACGTGCAACGAATAATGAGAATTGAGAACGTGTTACAGTGCTATTCGGTAAATACGTATTACCTGTTCCGTTTGTAATGCCATTATAATAGATGGTATTGATGTATTTCACATATTCATGTGTAATTCCTACATCAGTAAAAGGAGAGTCGATCCCCTCATACTCACTAGTATCTAAATTAAAAGCCTTTGTTAATACATAACTCATTTCTCCACGAGTTAGAGGCTTATTTGGTAAGAATTGACCTTTTATATTTTTGTCGAAAAATCCTAGCTGTACAGCACGTTCTATATAACCTGACATTTCAGTGCCAACTGTAACATCTGAAAAGCTAGATTTATTTACAACTAATGGTTTATTACCAGAGGCAACAACAACCATTTTAGCTGCTTGTCCTCTTGTAACACTATTATTTGGGCCAAAGACTCTCTTACCATTCACAAAGTAACCTTGAATTACCCCCAAATTTACTAAATAATTGATTTCTTCATAGGCTGGGTGATTTTTAGTAACATCTTCAAATGTTATATTTGAATTGTTAGCTGCACTGACACTTGCACTATGTATCGTAAACATAGAAGCCGAAATGAATAAGACGCACAAGATAAGACTAATTTTTTTGATGTTCAATGTCTTATTTCCTCCCTTCTTGTTCTCTTAACGTGTCCATTTTAACAAAATTAGCTAAATAAAGCATCATACAATAGAACTGTTAAAATTTAATTTTCCAATTCACATCCTTTCCTACAAAATTATCATAAAAATAGAAGAGTCTGCTATTGCAAACCCTTCTTCCATTATACGCTATTCAAAAGATCATTTCTTGCAATCTATGACACAATTAAAGTGTTAACTTTATGAACTTATTGTTGAATTCTTTCAATAAAAACTTTTAATTGTTCGATTTTTAATAATTCATCGGAACCGAAGCTACCGTCTCCGTCACCATTTGTAATGCCATTTGACGCTAGAGTAGAAACATATTCATTAGCCCAGCTCTTTTGAGGCACATCACTAAATGCTACACTTCCACCATTATTTTCAAGACCAAATGCTAGCACTAATACTTTAGCAATTTGTGCACGCGTAATTGGTGAAGACGGGTTGAATTTACCATTTGCATCGCCTTCAAAGATACCTAATTTTGCTACAGCTGCAATAGCACCTGCATGAGCATATGTAGGTTTTACATCTACGAAACTAGTAGTAGTATCAGATGTATCTAAGTTTAAAGCTTTGGCAATTTGTACTGCTACCTCTGCACGAGAAGCATATACGGAAAAGTCAATAGCTGCTTGTTTTACTTCAGCCTGTTGTTGAGCATCAAATGTTGCTACACGTTTAGCACCTACATAACGATCGCCCCAATAATATGGGTCATTAACATTTGAGTAGCTTACACCTTGACCAGTTTGAGAGTGGATCATTTTACCATCACCTATGTATATCCCCACATGTGAAATACCACTACCACTTGTATTGAAAAATACTAAATCGCCAACTTGAAGATCACTCTTGGCAACTGCAGTACCTTGTTGATATTGAGATCCCGACGTACGGTTTAATTGAATGCCTAAGTCTGAAAATACTTTAGAAGTAAAGCCAGAGCAATCAAAACCGCTTGTTGTTGTACCGCCGTATTTATATGGAACACCTAAATATTTAGAAGCTGTATCAGTTAAATCTGCTTTAGACGCTGCTTCAGCAGTATTAATATTAGTAGTTGAAAATAACATAAATGATGCAAAAATCGGTAATAACCATTTCTTATTCATACTTTTGTTATACCCCTCTCAAAACTTTTTTGCCTATACATAGACTATCACAAAAGAGGCGAATGTTATTTTTCAATTGTGTAACGGTTTTAGACAGCAAAAAAACGCTGTAATACCAACGTTTGGTGGTATTTCCAGCGTTAAAAAGTGGATTTTTTTATCGTTATTTGGAACTTTCGTAACATTTCTGTAATATTAGCGATTCTTTGTTACACAACAACTTATTGACTAGAGAACATTTGGACCCAATAGTAATTTCCTTTGTTATCCTGTGCTATTGCAACACCTGTGTTCGTATAGTGCTCTTTTAAAATATTATCTCGATGGCTAGGTGAAGCCATCCATGCCTTAACAGCAATTTCAGGTGTTTTAATATTTCTAGCAATATTCTCTCCAAAACTTGTATAATTGTAATCAAATAATGTCGCTAAATCCCAGGGTGCCCCATAAAATGGAGAAACGTGTTCAAAATAATGGCGATTTACCATGTCCTGCGCTTTAATAATGGCAATTTGTGTAAGTTTCGAATCATAAGCAACAGGTTCTAGCTTATTCTTCTGTCTTTCAACATTAATTAATTCAATCACCTTTTTTGACCACTCAGAAGAAAGGTTTACAGTTGGGATATAATCCTTTGCTAGATAGTCATAGGCTACTTCCAATGCCTTAATTTTTTGTTGAAAAATCATGCTTCGCTCAACAAAAACAGCAAACTGTGCACGTGTTACCAATTGGTCAGGAGCAAAATGCTTAGCATCCACTCCACCAATAATGCCGATATCTGCTAAGGATTCAATATAGTCTTTTGCCCAATGCGTACGCGTAATATCCGCAAACTGGCTATTATTTTTGCCATCTACTTTAATTTGGTAAGCTAGTGCTAGCATTTTTGCCACCTGCATACGCTTTAAAGGCTCTTCTGGATGAAAGGCATCACTTTTTTGAATAACTCCCAGTTTAACAAGCTGGCAAATTTCCTTGTAATATGGATGTGTTGTAGGAACATCCTTGAATTTTACAGGGTTCTCAATGTCAATGTTTGTTTGAAGAGAGCGAGCAATGGCAGCAGCAGCCTCTGCCCTTGTAATAGCTTGCTCTGGCTTAAAAGTGTTGTCGTTGTATGTAGTCATATATTGTTTTGTGAGCATATGTTGAATCGAGGCATTTGCCCAGTATGAATTTGTCACATCTACTGCCTTAGCAGACGCTGCTTCTACTTGACTAAAACTAGTTAAACTTCCTACGGTTGCAGCTATTGAAAGTACCATTATACTCAATAATTTTTTCAACAGGGCGACCTCCTCACGTTGGCAAAATGAAAATGTATCAAATGGTACCTCCCAATCAAAGCGACCATTTATACTATAAGATACGAATTTCAGATGATATAGTTTCACTTTTTTGGAAATTAATATTAGGATTCATTTTTCTTACTTATAAAAGGAGTTTTCCCGTTATATTGATTGGGAAAACTCCTTTTTTATCATACTATTGAATCATTTTAAGATAGTCTTCTAGAATGCGGTAATTATACACTAAGCCCTGTTGCTCAATTGACAAATTACTATAATCTTTTTGAGCAGCTAACACTTTTTTCTCGAATGAGGAGCTGTCTGGATCAATATTTCCAATCGCTTGAACAACTTTGAGAACGGCAGCCACATCTTTTTCAGCCTGCTTTAAGACATCCTCATTAATGACCTGTCCTTTAATTTTAGAGTCCAATGCCTTATAGGCAGCAACGGCATTCGCCACATCTTCAATATACGTTGAAGAGCTTGGAGACAGTCCCGCTATGATCTCCACAACCTTCTTCACATCAGCTAAACTTTTCTCTGCTTCGAGTAAAAGAGCATAATTGGAGATACGTTGTTTATCTGTCGTATTCAAACTATCATATTCTTTACGCGCCGCTTCCACCATGCCAAAGTAATATTTATCCTTTGGATTCAATTTAGCAATATTATTATAAACCTTTATAACATTATCTAGCGAAAGCAATAGCTGGTCGTTATAAACATAGCGACGTTGATCCGCATTGAGCTTATCATAGGCTTTTAAAATCTTTTGGTATTGGCTATTCATATCTTTTGCCGTTAGCAATCGGTCTATATCTTCTACAATACTCATTACAGGCTTTATTAGCTTTTCCTGATCTTGTAGCACTTTATAATTTTGAACAGCCCTTTGCTGCTCCTTTGGTAAAGCATTGTAAGCAGCACGGATTTCTTGAATACGTTTCACATATTGCTTTGGATCAATGGATGGTAAGTCATCAATCATTTGCATGACATTACCAGCCCCTAAAATACTAGACTCCGCTGCTTGCAATAAGTAGTAGTTTGTCACATATTGCTTCATATCGTCAGGTAGTGCATCGTAAAGTGAGCGTGCTCGTGATGTATCTTGAAGGAATGTGTTACTTGAAGATTTAAGTTTACTAATCAATTCCATCACATTAGAGACAGGCTCAAATTTTAAGAGAATATTAATATTATCGATGTATTTTTTTTGATCTTTCGATAATTTATCATACGCTTTACGTGCTGAGTTTACCTTACTAACAAAGCTTGTTGATTCTGGCTCTAGTTCATTAATTTGAACCATCACACTTAAAATTGGTTTCACTGCTTTTTCACGTGTTGTTAAATCTTTAATATTCGTCACTAATTTCTTTTGGTCAGATGACAGCTTATCGTATGCTACACGTGCATTCATCAGCTTCGTTAAATAGTCAGCATCTTGCACTTCTGTTAATTTAATTAGCTCGACTACACTCTGTGCTAATCCTTGTTCATTTTCTGCTGCTACCAGTGCATCATAGTTTACGATCGCTTGCTGCTTCTCTGCTGGCAAGGCATCATAAAGCTCACGCGCTGTTTTCATATCTTGATAGAAAGTTTTACTTGTTGGCTTTAATGAGGCAATGAGACCAATCAAGGAAGCAACATCCTCTACAGCAGTGAGATTAGCATAGTTTGTCACTCGCTTTTGGGAAACTTGATCAAGTGCATTATAGGCTTTACGTGCATCAAGAACCTTTTTTGTATAATCCTTATTTGTTGGATTTAAGGCATCAATCATTTGGATCACCTTGATTACCGCCTTGTTATCCTTTTCGTAGGAGCTTAACATTTTGGCTTGCTCCACTAGCTTCTGTGCGTTCTTATCCATTGCTTTATATTCTAATGTAAGCTCGGCTACCTTTTTGACAAATGTGTCAGGGCCTTCATTTGCTAAGGCTATAATACGGTCATCAAATGCTTTGGCCGAATTGATATAGCCTTGTGCGTTTGTTAGGTCCTGGCTGTTTACTACCTTTGCCTTAAGAGATTCACCCAATTTATTAAACGCTTCTTGTGCTTTTACCACATCATCTTTATACGTTTTTTTAGAAGGGCTTAATGCACTAATTTGTACCATTACATCAATCGTAGGAATTACATCTTTTAAATCTTTATAATTTTGGACAAACGTCTTATTCTTATCATCTAGCTTCGCGTAAGCCGTATAAGCTGACTTTGCTTTAGAAATATAGCTTTTAGAGGAAGGATCCAATTTTTCAAATTGAGAGATGACATTAACAACCGATTTATAGGATTTCTCTAAATCTGTTAGCTCTTTGATATTCGTTACTCGCTTTTTAGCTGTTGGTGATAACGCATTATAGTTTGCTCGTGCATCCAATATTTTTTCAATAGCTATATCGCTATTAAGCAGATCAATTTCTGTTATAACAGCCTGTACCGCTTCTTCCTCTTTAACCAAAGCATCTATTTTGTTTTGCAGCTGTGTTTTCAAATTAGTAAGAGCTGTTTCATACCCTTGCAAAGTCGTATCTAATTTCTCCACTGTCTCTTTCAACTTGGTAAGCTGTGTACCGTAGTCAGCTGTCGGCTTTAATGTATTAATCGTTTTCGATGCTTCTGCGTATGTTTGAAACAGCTTTAGTTTTGTCGCTCCCTGCACTAGCTTCTGATCATTTTCAGTGAGCTTATTAAAGGCAGTCCACGCAGATAAAGTTTTACTTTCAAATGTTTTGGCGGCAGGATCAAGGCTATCAATTAACTTATCTACCTTTAAGGCAGCACCTAAATTTTTCTCCCACGCTGTGAGCTCTGCTAGATTATTGACTATTTTTTTCACATTGGACGCGTTGATATTCGTGCCTGAAGGATTATTATAGGCTTCGCGTGCAGCTTTAATAGCAGCTACTTTATTAGCTTCTTCTACAACATTAATGGCTTTAATCTTTCCTTCAATATCCTCTGCATATGCAATATTTGCTAACGCCAGATCTAGGTCTCCTATGTTTTTAACAAAACCTTTACCTTCCGTTAAGAGATCGTATTCCGCTTTTATGTCTTTGACTGTTGTACGATATACATCTTCTTTGGAAACACGCAGTCCTGAAATGCTTTTCGAAATATTTGCTGCCTTAAGATATTGTGCAATACTTTCATATTCCGTTTTTAATAATTGTTTGGAGGTAGCATCCAGACTATTGTAGGCTTTCTCAACAGCAGCCACAGTACTAATAAAGCTTGAGGCTGAGGTGAAATCTTCTGGCTTTTTACCTTTTAACTGTGCAATGCTGGAAGTCACTTTTTCTACAGCAGATAAACCTGACAAGGCATCCTTATACTTCTTAAAAGGTGTGATTTTATCATCTTTTGGATTATAAGCTTCGACCACTTTCTTTTGCTCTGCTGTCAGCGCATTATAATTTGCCGTAAAGCTATTCATTCCAGGTGAAATAGCTGAATAATCCGTAGATTTCTCCAATAACTCAACTAACTGATCTAATTCTGTAGTGACAGCTTCTGCTTTTGCTGCATCATTTTTCAATTTAGTTAATTTATCAATATCCATTCCCTTGCCTTTAAAATAAACATTGCGTGCTACATCATCATAGCCATATTGCAACGCTGTGCCACGAACTGTGGAGGCAATACTTTTTGCATTATTAACAAGTGCTGCTGTGACAGCTGTTTCAAATTCCTTTTGGACAGTGAAATAACTTTTCTTATTTTGTAAGCCTACATTTAAAAATTCAGTATATTTTTTTTCTAAATCTGAGACATTTTTAATAAATGATTTACTTGTATAGGCTATTCCATTCATTTCATTCCCTATTAGCTGTAATTCACTTAATAGCCTACGTTGCTCCTCAACATAGTTATACTTTGCATTAATAAAGTCAATTTCATCTTTATGAAATTCTGGCTCACTTAGAGTTGCTAAATCCCCTTTTGCAATGACCATTTCGTCAGCAGATGAATTCTCCGATAACTTAGCATATTGAGCAATAAGCTGCTCTCTTGAAGTGGCAGCTGCTACTTCATTCATATAGGTAACTTGCTCTGTTTGTGTTGAGACGCGGGATTGTGCATCATTTTCCTGTGCGTTCGCTATAGCCGTAGGTGCCAATAAAAGACCCGTTATGACCCCTGCTGTCAATTTTCGATTCAATCGAACCACCCTTTCATCGTTTATGTATAGGAAAATGATTGTATTCATTTTCATTTAGAATTTATGACTTTAGTATCGGTAAAAATTGCTTGATTTCAAGCCATTCTAATATATTTACAAAATGAGACATATCAAAAGTAATTTTTCTAAATTACTAGCTAGAAAAACAGGAAGTTATTTCAATTATACTATACAATGGTGTTATATAAGGTTTTCATCAATTGACATATAATAAGAGATTATGTTTTTTCAATGAATTTATTGGAAAAAAACAGCTATTTTCATATGTCATAATATCTTTACAAGGTGTATACTACAACTTTGATATCCTATTTTGGAAGAAAGGACGCTGTTTTATGTTTTACCATTATAAGTTCTGGCATAGCTTAAAAAATCCTACCTACTTTACTAGCATCGTAGAGGAAGGCGAGGTCATCGGATATAAAAAAAGAGTCCTAACGGTGTTCATTCTTTTCATCCTGTTGTTTGCTGCTCGCGAATACTGGGGAATGGGGACAGAAAATTTAACGTCCTTATTCGCAAAGGATTTACAAAATGAATACTATGTAGCACGTATACTTTCGATGCTTGGTGCCGTTTTATGGGCAATCGTCTATTTTTGCTTCCACTATTATGGTGTTACCTATCTTTTACATCTATTAACGGACATTCCTTATACTTGGATAAAAAGAGTGCAGCTTTATGTTGTAGCCTTTCTATTAATTGAAAAAGCAATCCTCTTTGCTGTTTTCTATGCTGTAGGCTATACAACCATGTTTTCTTTCTTCTCCTTAGCTCCTGCTGCCTTACAGGTGATTGAAACAGATTTCGTGTTATTTACCCTCAATCAATTGACGGTAACAACTGTTTTAATCATTATTGTACAGTATCTCTTCCTATCAAAATGGGAGGAAGAGGCTAGTAGAAAAATGTTAGTAGTCAAATTGATTGGTATACAGCTATTTATGGCCATATTTGTTGGTTTGATTAGTGTACTACCAATTAAAGAATGGATTGCTAGGGGGTTAGGATGATGGCATTTATCAAAACAAGACCATGGACAACTACGACCATCGTGTTAGCAATGCTAGTAATCGGCATAAATGCTTATTTTGTCTTTAAAGATAATAGCAACGTGACACGATCCTACTTTATCGATGAATTTCAAAAAGCTTATATCGGCACGAATACAGAGCGTGTTCATAAAGAAACTATTGTAGCACCTGCTGAGACATACACGATCACTGCTGATGCAACTAGCTTATCAGCTGTGAATGTAAAGCGTGGCCAGGAAGTGATGATGAATGATGTACTTGCTACCTATAAAACAGATGAGGTGGATGAGGAGTTAACAAAGCTTGAATCTGAACGCACAGCCTATGAAACAGAATTACAAGATTTACAGGATGCACTTGATCAAATTGAGGATGAATATGGTGATGATTCTAATCCAAAAAGCTCCATTAATACGGATCAAATCAATGATAAGCTATCTGTAACGCTAAAATTAGAGCTTGCTCAACAAAATTCAGCATCTACAGCGGTTGCCCTGTTAAATCGACATATTGCTGAAACAAATCGTCAAATTGCGTTACTTGAAGCCCAAATTACACAAATTCAATCTCGTCAGGGTATTGTCAGCCCTATTGATGGTGTTGTGGCAGCGATTAAGGAAGAAGCTGGTGCGCTAACTTTTGAAATCTATTCGAATGAAAAAGCAATGTATGCCTATTTATCAGAAAAGGAATGGCAAAAGGTGGAGGAAGGGCAAACTGTAGATTTCGAGGTGAAACATGTCAAGGATGATCTATCTGGCATCGTATTAGAAAAACAAACGATTGCTACTGACGATCAGACAGTTTGGGCAAATGAGTTAGCCAAAACGGCTGCCTTGCCACAACCAACTAATTATGAAGTGACCTTACAGCAGGATGCCCCACTCGAGGACATCCCATTTTCGACAACTGGCAAAGCCTCTATTATTGTCAACGAAGCATTCGATTCCTATAAAGTCGATAAGTCGTGGCTAGCCACAGCTAAAAAAGGGAACAAAAAGCTGTATATCATCAATCAGGACGGTAAAATTCAGCTAATTGATGTCAATGTACAATTTAAAACGGCTAAGTCAGCTATTTTTATGGATTATCTTGATGAAGGTACGCCAATGCTCTCGAATGAGAAACGTAATCTCGAAGCCTATACCTTCAGAACATTACCTGTTGAGAAAATTCATTGGAGCCATTTTAAAGAGCTAACTTGGAAGCAATATGTGAAATATATCGTTTTCTAACCTAAATCCGCCTCGTCTTTTTATGGACAAGGCGGTTTTTTTTACAAAAGAAATCCCCTGTAGATTACTACAGGGGATTCGTCATTTTTATTTTAATGATAAACATCTATTTAAGAAGCTTGCAAATTGCGCACGTGTAATTTGTGCATCTGGTCTAAATGTGTTATCTGGGAAGCCGCCAGTTAAATCATTTGCCACAAGTGCTTGGATATGGCTGTATGCCCAATGTGTTGATTTCACATCAGAGAAGCTTACTTTGCTTGTACCCGTTAATTTATAGGCCCTTGTTAAAATGGCAGACATTTCTGCACGTGAAAGCTGTCCGTTTGGATTAAACTTCCCTGCCTCTTGCCCTTTAATAATGCCAGCCTGCTCAACTGCGGCAATGGCACTGTATGCATAATGGCTCTTACTCACATCTTTAAAGCTAGAATCCTTCGTTGTAGTTAGATTTAAAGCTCTGGCAATGATCGTAGCTGCCTCAGCACGTGTAATGGATGCCTCTGGTTTGAACGTTCCATTTGAGTATCCTTTAATAAGGGATTGATCGTATAGACTTTGGATTTCGGAAAATGCCCAATGTCCTTTTGTTACATCTGTATAAACTAATTCCTCATGATTATCTTTATAAACGGCTTGTAATTGATCGAAATACAGCTGTCCTTTCTTCTGAAGAGATGCTGTTGGCTGAGCAACATACAAACGCTCGAATTTCAATGGCTGTGGTAAGTCACTCGGAATATTCGCCGTCACGTACTTCCAACCACTCCAGTCTAAACCACCCTGGCTTGTAAAATCAATTGTATGCTTAGCTCCAGCACCATCAATGACAACGCCTCTTAGCCAATGCTTACCAGCATCGCCAAATACCCAAAGACCGATATTTTTAGGCTGCCCTGAAATAGCAATTGGTGTTTTCGCAACCATATAGGCTGCTTTTGTACCTGTACCTGCTGTTGTGAAATCATAGTTTAATTGTAAGCTAGCCGTTCCCTGTCTTGCATACTCTTTAGAGCTTGCTAATGAAGCATTAGCTTTCGCCACTTCTGTTGTCCAAGATGACGTATTATCAAAGCTATCTAGTACAATAGGTTTTTCTGCTAGATCTACTACTTTCACAGCTGTAGACGTACGAATTCCTTCATACTCTCCAATAATTTTCCCTTCACCCTTTTGTGTTGCTGTGAAGGTTGCACCATCCATTTTGCCGATATTACCTTCAACTGTCCAGTTCATATTTGCTGGGTTGATGGTCATTGGATTCAAGTATTGATCATAGGCACTTACAACCTGCATATCTACAGAAGAACCTTTCATTACCTGACCAACACTACTTAACGTAATTGATTTTACTTTCCCTGGTGGCGCTGTATTCACTACCTGTAAAATGGCAGATACACGACGTTCACTACCCTCTGACGGTCTATTCACTAGGTTGGCGAAATAACCTCCTGGGTTACGCGCCACCATTGCTGTAGAGCCGCCTCCATCTAGGTTAATAGCCGAAGAAGCACCCACTGAAATTAAATGAGCAGCTAAATCTGATAAATTAACACCATTACTATGACCACTTATGCGACCATCAATCGTTACAAGAGATACCTTTGTACCTGTAGCATCTATAGCTACTGCTGTACGTGGACTACGTGTAGAAGCAAACCCTGAATTCGTTGGCATAGAAATATCCACTTTGCCGTTACGCACAAGCATTGGTCCAGCAGCTAAGATGAACTGTGCATCCATCCATTTTTGATCGATTGATAAGCTGACATCCACGCTTGTACCTGCTGTAATGCTACTTAATTCTGCGGCTAACTCTTTATTTTGGACAGAGATAACAAAGCCATCTGCTGGTACAGAAGAGTTACCTTCTGCTCCGTAAGCTGTTACATGAGATACTGTACCTGAGAACTGATCACCAAAATGCAAGGTACTTGTATCTTGGCTAGCGCCCGACACAACGAGTTCTACCCCCCATGTATTTGTCCCTGTTGATTTTTTTTCAGGTGTATATAAAACGTTTTTATTTGTTCCTCGTTCACTATTAATAAGATCAATAGGATAGCTTTTGCCATTCACTTGGAAAGTTAGATTCGTAGAATAATAATCTGCAATCGCTTTTCCTGATTTCGATAAACCAAATGCAACTGGCTTTTGTGTTGGGCTATCATATGTATCTCCCAAAATACCATAGTTCACAATTTCATTGTTTTCTGCTAACAAGTTCGCAGGCATACCATTTCCTAAAAAGTAAGAGGCATTGACAGCCCCAACAACACGATGCCCATCATATGTGTTTTGCTTGGCCATCGCTGATGTTGTTTTTAATGAATTAATAGGATTTGGCATACCTATTTCTAGTTTTGTATATGTATTATTTAAATTGACATCTAAAACATTTACAAACTGACGTATCGAACCTGACGTATAGTTTTGCTGTGAGTGTATTACCTGTGGTGAAACTTCTGTTTTAACTTCACTGACTTTATTGCCTAAACCAGCAGCTTGTCCATTGATGGGGCTAACTGTTAGTATAAGCATGAATAGGACTACAATAATCGTTATTAGTTTTCTTGCCATTTTTCACTCCGAATTAATTCAAAGTATGGCACGTACCATGTCACATGACCCGTGCCAGTGACTTTTTTATTTTGTTTCTACATAGATCGCTACTGGAAGATTGACACCACCAGCATGCATTAGTTCTAATTCAATCGTATCTTTTGAACCCTTCATCTTGAAATCTGGTAATTCAACATACTCTGCCCCTACTCTTAAAGAAGGCACTAAATACACTTTGCCATTCACCTTAATCGCTCCGCTGTATAATCCTCCTCGACCAGCTAACTTCAGCTTAATCGTTTTTGTAGAGCCTGTTGGATTGACAACAGGAATGGACACTTTATAATTCACACCAAAATGTCCCGGATTTCCTACTGAGCCATTAATTTGCGACATTGAATTTTCAGCCGTTTGTAAATGGTCAGTACGACCGTTAGAAATATTGTAGCCTACCTCAGGAGAATCTACTGTGTACGCTGGTAGTTCTGCTAGAATTGACGCACTAGACCATGCACCTCTAGGGTGTTTAGCATACTGATCAACTGCCACCTGCTCAGATTGAATTGTTGTTAAATCACTATTATCCTTAGTAAGTACTGTGCGAATCGTATATTCTGGCTTTCCACCATTAACCGCTTGAATATCTAAATCATGTAAAAAGCCAATAATATAATCATAGTTTAGTTCATATGTTTCGATGACCTTTGTTTCACCTGGTGCAATGACAATGCCACTGCTGTCCGATTTTTGAAGCTTGTTATTTAATACAGCATCCGCAATCGTCAAGCCAAGATCATGACCTACCCAGCTATTACCTGTTTTTTGGTTAATGCCTTTCGAGTCAGTGACTTTAATACTTTCTGTCGTAGACTTGTTTTGAACGGTAATCCCAAGATTGACATCTGTACCTAATGTGTTGTAATGCCAGCCAAAGATACGATGCTTATTTGTTGCCGCTGTTGGTTTCACATCATATTGGGCAAGTGTCGCATTGTTCAGTGGCACAAGCTTACGTGTTAACGTTTCTGGATTATCACTAATAAATAAATCACGATCTCCTTCTACACGAGCAGAAGGAACAGCTTCTGGATAGGAAGTAGAACCAAATGATTTATCTAGGAAGGGGCTTGTGAACATATAACGGTAAACATAAATATACATTTCTTTTTTCTCTGTGATATAGCGTAAATTTCCGCCTAATGCATCCACAAGAAACTTGGTAGGAATGTACATTTTGCCTTTTTGTATAAATGGCTTTTCGATCATTGTCACTGCTTCATTGTTAACCAAAGCCTGATTGCTGTTATCATTAAAAATAAAGCTCATCCCACCAATTAACAATTCAAAGGAACCATCAGGTTGCCAAGTACCAGATGAATCATCTAAATAATCATAAATATAGCTAGCAGGTAAATAGGTTCTTCCATCCTTTGAAACAATCGGATCTTTCATAACGATACGTTTGTTATTGATATGTAAGATATATGGGTCTTCCTGCGGTGGTGCTGTTGTTTCATCTGATAATGTAATATCTACCGATTGGGTAGCCTCATCCCAATTAACAACACCATCAAAATTTTCGCTGACGAAACGTAGTGGCATGTAGGTACGATCTTTATACATAAACGGTGCAACATCCATTGCAACCTCTTCTCCGTCTATTAAAGCAGTCTTCGAATCGATCGTTAAATCAACCATCTTACCATTGCGAATCGCCGATGCCGTCAACGTTTCCTTATCCCAATCCACACTTGCACCAACTGCTTCATATAATGCACGCATTGGTAATAATAAGAAATCCGATTTATTTAAAATAGGATCATTGACTTGAATCGTCTCTCCATTAATCGTAATCGAAACGTTGTTTTTTATCTGAATTCCATTGTTACTCGTCGCTGATGCAGACGCTTGTCCTGGCAAAATCGTAGCCAACGCAACTGCTGATACAATACATGTAGTCCTAAGTTTCTTAAACATCTTAATCTCCTTTTTCCTCTTTCAATAGTCTTTATCATCTTAACACGAAAAACCCCTAAAATGTGGGATTTATATCGAAAAGAGTAGAATTCGGTACTAGAGTGCTAGCCTTTCTCCTTCGAAAGCTTCATATCCAGCAAAAGATAATTCTATAATAATGTTAATATTTTCAAGCATTTGCTTTATAAATACCTTTACCTTTTCTTATTAGAATAGGATATCTTGCTGTTATATACTTTAATTAGAACATGAACACTAATTTCTTAAAAGTAGACTTATTTTACCTTTAAAAAGTTACATTATTTTTAGTTCTATTTGAAATAATATAAATTAAAAAAGTACAGAGGTAATTTAATCTAAGTCAGTTTACTTGCACTTACCCTTTATAGGGTAATTCATATATAGTTGGAGATAACCAAAATTACCTAGACAAACCGAAGTAGTTATTTAACTTCACACATTAATTTAGTTTATAGCAAAAAATAAATTTAGTTTGTCAAAAAATAATAAATCTGCTTTATGTTTAGTAATCTTAAAGATAACTGTATTAAAAATAAAAACTACAGAAAATAGATTTTAAGAGTCTACCCTATAAACTAAAAAATTTATAAGAATATTTAAAATTACCCTTGTTTTTAACAACACCTCTTTTTTCAAAAACAAAATGAAAAGGGGAAAATTAGTTTTTATTTTATAATAATATCAAAAGAAAAGACCCTACATAACTTTGGTTATGTAGGGTCTTATTATACTGTAATTATAATTAATTATCAGAATAACTCGGCAAATATTATTGCTTAGTTATTGTTACAGGAACTTTAACTGTTTGACCAGTTACTGCTGGTGTAACATTAAGTGTTGTAACAGCAGTTGTTCCAGGAGCTGCAAGTACTGCTTCATCAGTTGGATCTAATGTAATTACAACTTTTTTACCATCAGCAGAAACTACAGGAGTACCTAGAGTTAATGCTGTAGTAGCGCCATCATTTAATGTTACATTAGTTACTGCATTAACAGCTTCAGAGAATGTTAATGTTAATGTACCAGCAACAGCAGTAGTTGAAGGTGTAGCACCATTTAAAGTGATTGTTTTATCAAGTAATTCAGAAGCATCACCTGTAAGAGTAGCTAAAGTTACAGTTAATTCACTACCACCATTAAATGCTTCGATTGCATTTTTAACATTGGCAAATGTTGCATTTGTTGTATCAATAGTACCTTCACCAGTTACTGCATCAACTGCACTTACTGGTAAGTTTACTGTTAATGTTGTGTTTTCAGCATCATATGCAGTTGTAACTGTTGTTCCAACAGTTTTTGCTTTTTTGAATGTTACTTTAACACCGTTATATTTAACAGCACCATCTGCAGTTTCAATAGTTAAAGTGTTTGCTGGAGTTGTAGCATTTGCATAAACACCAGTTGCTTTAGCACCAGTTACTGCAGTAGTACCTGCTTTAAATGCTGCTGTAGCATTCATAACGATATTTTTAGCAATCTCATTTTCTAATGAAGCTGCTGTATATGAATTACCAGCTTTTACATAGTTAAAGATAGTTTGTGCAACTGTATCTTTAGTAGTAGCAGATAGTTTTTCATAAGAAGGGTTTCCAACTAATGCAGCTTTTACTTGATCTAAAGTAACAGCAGCATTTACTTTTTCAACAACTGCTCCAGTAGAAGTTCCAGCTCCAACACTTACGATGTAGAATGATACAACATCATCTTTTACTTCGTATGTTACACGAACTGTTTGACCAGCATAGCCTTCTAATTCTTCAATGAAGTTAGCTGCAGTTGTGATTGGTGTGCTACCAATACCATAGTATTTGTAAGTTTTTCCATCTTCACCAGCATATTTAATTGCTTTTTTACCAACAAAGCTAATTTCTTTTTTATCTTTGTTGATGCTAGCTAAGTCAATAACACCTGTGTAAGGGTTAGAGATATCGTTAACAGCTGTGAATTTTGCAGTTGATTCTTTTGCTGTGAAGTTGAAATCTTTGTACGTTTTTGCATCTTTATCGTAGTATCTAGCTACACCTGCAGCTTCTACACGTACAGAAGTAGTTTTACCCTCAACAGAGTATACTTTTAAATCGCCAGTGCCATAGTTAGTGAATGTATAGCTACGGTTTGGTGAAATAATACGATCGCCAACTTTGATATCATTAGCCCCAGTATTAAATACTGTGTAAGATACATTTTTGATAGATTCGTCTGAACCAAGTTTATATTCTTCACCACTTTGATTTGTTAGGTTAACGCTGAATACAGCAGGACCTTCACCATCAAATGAAGATTTTTTCTTGCCAGCTTCATCAGCTACTTTAATAGCAGCACCATCAACAACTGGGCTTTGGAAGTATGAAATTGCACCAACTGCTTTAGGTTCACCCTCATCTAATTGGCCCTCTTTAGCATTAGATGTATTAATATCAATCCATGCTACTGGTGTACCATAAGTATCTTCTTTCGCGTTTCCGATATAGAAGCTAGCTTCACCTTTAGAGTTAGTTTTAACAGTAATTTTCTTACCATTGTAACCAACTTTATCGCCATCATCATTTAATTTAATGAATTCTGCATCAGATGTAGTACTAATTACACGATCAATATCTTCGTTAATTGCTACATTTACTACTTCATTTGCAGCAAGTTTACCGTCTTTATCTTTAACAACTACATTGTATTTACGTCCATTTGCCCAGCCAATTGCAGCAACTTCGCCACCATCACGAGTAAGTTCGATAGAGTAGTCTGCTTGTACTGCTGCAAATTTCACTTTAGCTGCAGTTGCTTGTAAATCAGAAGCATCATATTTGTAGTCATATACAGTTGAATTATTTACTACAGTATTGTTTGCTTCGTATACTACTGGAGTAGCTTCAGCATTTGTACCTGAAACCGTGAATGTAGCTTCACCTTTAGAATCCGTAGTAATTTGTGCAGCACGTGTAATAGAACCATTGCTTAATTGAGCAACGTTTACACCGTTTACTGAAACATTTTGTAATTTATCAGATGTTACATCAATGTTTTCTAAAACTGATGCATTAAGAACTTTGTTTGCTTCTGGTTTACCAGTTTTAGCATTTTTATAAGTGATTTTGTAAGTTTTGTTAGCACCGTTATTAACTGTAGCGCCTGTGTTTACTTCTTGGATTGATAGAATTGTATCTACGCCCCAGAATACATAGCCATATGCAAATTTAGAACGATCACCTGTTGCATAAGCAGTTACATCATCTCTACCTTCTTTATAACGAGTATAAGAATAAGTAGCGATACCTTCTTCATTTGTTACTGCTTCACCTACGATTGTTGGTACAACAGCATCATTGTTATCACCAGGTACGTTGAAAGTAACTGGAATACCAGCTTTAGATTGACCTTCACCAACAGAAACTTTAGCTTGAAGTTTAACTTCTTGACCAAGTTTACCTTGAATTGAAGAAGATACTAATTCTACTTTAGTTGGTACTACAGCTGCGATACCTTTGAAGCCACCAATTACTTCGTCATCAAGAGTTAAAACATACTCTTTTTCAGCAGTTTGTGATGCAGTTGTTAAAACTACTACTTTTTTGTTTGTTTGTTTAACAGATGCATTTTTAATCTCTAAACCATCGATTTTGAAGTTAAGAGCTTGAACGTTTGCAACTTCTTCGTCAAATGTTACTTCAACAGTTGTGTTGTTGATAGCTTTAACAAATGCTGCTTCTTCTGGAGTTTCACCTTCAACTTTGTCTACTGTACGTTTGAACACTAGTGCAAAGTCTTGACGAGTGATTGAGTTGTTAGGGTTAAGTTTGTTTGCATCAGTACCTTCGAAAACGCCGTTAGCTACTGCGATTTCTAAGTATTTTTTAGCCCAAGGTTTTACTTGAGAAGCGTCAGCGAATTGGCTAAGATCTGCTTCACCTTCTAAACCGAATGCTTCTACTAAAATTTTAGCAGCTTCAGAACGAGTTAAAGATTTGTTTGGTGCAAATTCAGTTGCACTAACACCTTCAAAAATGCCGTTAGCTACAACAGCAGCGATTGAGTTGTAGTACCAAGCGCCAGCTTTCACGTCTTTGAAGTTTACATCTCCGTTAGCTTCTAATTCTAAAGCTTTCGTGAAGATTTCTGCAGCTTGTGCACGAGTTACTGTGTTAAGTGGGTTGAAGTTCCCGTTAGTATCACCTTGGATTACGCCTTGGTCAACTAAAGCTTGAACTGCTTCTTTAGCGTATCCAGAGATTTTGTTATAGTCGTTTACTTGTGCAGCAGATGCTACAGGTACGATTGCCGATGCAACTAATGCAGCTGTTGCTGATGCCGCGAAGAACTTACGGCCTTTGTTTTGCTTTGCCATTAATGTATTCCTCCCTAAAATTCCTTAAATTGATATTAATCCAACGAAAACTATAGTACCGCCTAGTTACCTAAATGTATGTATTATAGCTTTCTTGAATAATACAAAACTAAAGCAAATTTGTTAGTAAATTTACTAGAAAAAGCGTAGTAGAATACCATTCTAGTAAGTTTATTCACTTTCTACAATAATATAACACTATCTTTTCCGAAATTCAAGCATTGGGACATAAATTTAGTTATAGAAGATTTTTTTACCATACCTAATATGGTATTTAGTAGAAACCATTAAAATTACAACTAATTATATCCTCATTTGGATTGGTAACATATAGTTCCGTTACCTATTATACCTTACTCTCAATAATAACCAAGCATTTTCTGGAATGGTTACTAAATTGTCAAAAATTAAAGACTCCCGTAATATTTTAGTTATAATTGTAAAGAAACCGAAATATAGAAGGCGTTTCTTAGCGAATTCCGCCTCTCCCCCACCAACTTTATGAGTTTCTTCTTTATTAAGTAAAAAGCTAAATCTATCTGTCCCCATGTTGTAATAATAGATTGCCACTTTTTATGCTACACTTTTGATAGTTTGATAGAACATATCAGCTATTGAAGGGAGCTTAAAAAATGAAACGTAAATTTCCTCTTTACGGGGCCGTGCTAGCAGGCATGTTATATCTTGCGCCAACTACCGCTTCAGCAGAAGATATTTCGAAGCACTGGGCCTACCATGAAATGAACTATCTTATTACCAACGATTTAATGAAGGGTGATGAATTCGGCCATTATCGTCCGAATGATGCTGTCACTCGTGCTGAATTTGCAGCCTTTCTTGTTAGAACACTGAACTTACCAGCAGCTTCTAGTCAGGCAACCTTTACAGATATTAAAAAAGGTGACTGGTATTACGGAGTAGTCGAGCAAGCAAGCTATCACGGGCTAATTAAAGGTGACGAGCAAGGCAAATTCCATCCGAATCATCACATTAATCGTCAGGAAATGGCGGCTATGTTAAAAAGAGCTCTCACTTATCAAAACATCAATACATCTTCCTCCCCTATTGCTTTTAGTGATAATGCGCGCATTGCCAAATGGGCCTATGCAGATGTACAAGCTGTCGTCACAACAGGACTACTTGTTGGGAAGCCAAATAATCAATTTGCACCTCTTGCTCAAACAACTCGTGCTGAGGCAGCTACCGTGCTCTATCGTTTAATCCATTTAGAGGCGCCTGGGACAGGTGGTAAGCAATATATGACGACGAATTACTCATATGATTACTCCTCTGTAGTAAGTAAACAAACAATGAATAATCCAAAGGTCGATGGTGCTGGCATTTTCACGGCTAGCGAGGCACTAGTGTCATACTATGTACACCCAAAAAGCTTTATGCAGGATAGCCCATCTTATTATCAATTCCTTAAATTATCTACTGTCGTCAATAATCTGAGTGCAAAAGAGCTAAATGATAAAGTACTTGCCAATAAAGGAAGCTTAGCAGGTACAGCGGATGCCTTCATTCAAGCTGGTGTAGACAATAAAATCAATGCTATTTATTTAGTCTCCCATGCCTTGCATGAAACAGCCAATGGTGGTTCTGCACTAATTAAAGGGATCGAGGTTGGCTTAGATACAAATGGCAAGCCGATGGTAGCAACACCAGAAAATCGCGATAAATTAACTGCTATTAAGACAACCTACAATGCTTACGGTATTGGCGCTATAGATGCCGATGCTAATAAGTATGGTGCGGAGCGTGCTTATACAAATGGCTGGTTTACTGTTCAGGATGCCATTATCGGCGGTGCCCAATTTGTAAAGGATCAGTATATTAGCAGGGGGCAGGATACGCTCTATAAAATGCGTTGGAATCCTGATAATCCGACAGTACACCAGTATGCAACACATGTGATGTGGGCTGTCATTCAAGCGAAAAAGATCTATGATATTTATGAATTAATTGGTGCTCATACGACAACAAACCTAGTGTTTGATGTGCCTGCCTATCAAAGTCAATCTTCCGCTCCTTCATTACCGAGTCAATCGAAGCAATACGCATTGGATTTAGGGTTAGCTGGAGCAACTGGTAAAACGACGATTAATCTCAATATGAGAACGTATCCGAATACAGCAGATAATGCTTCAATTATTACGAATTTGCCAAAGGATACCTCCTTTAAAGTTCTTGGTGAAAATGGTGGTTGGTTGAAAGTAAGTGTCAATGGACAAGAGGGCTGGGTGATTGATGATTATGTGAGTCTTGAAAATGGCTTACAAATTGTTAATATGAACATTACACTTAATGTTCGAAGTGAACCATCTACGACAAGTGCTATTTTAGGTACTGTTAAACCGAATGGCTTTATTATCGGTGTTGTAGACGATAAAGGTGAGTTTATAAAAAATGGTGCCTGGTATCAGGTGCTTTACAACGGAAAAACGGGTTGGGTACATGGCGATTATATTGTAAAAAAATGATTTTAATAGGATGCGCAAAAGAAGAGTGCGAAGATAATTCGCACTCTTTTTGTTAGTCATTTTTTATCACCGAGATGAAAGCGCTATATAATAGAAGAAACTCGAAATTTTAGGATATAATTTTCATACTATCCCCCTAAAATTTAGTGAATTCTACGTCAAAATAGTGTCCTAAAAAGGTTAATAGGACGAGTACTGTTCCTTTTAAAATTCGTTCAGTTATCAGCGCTATACCCTAGTTAGTCCCCGTTAAAACCATTATCGAAAATTTCCTGTCAATATTGCTTTTGTGGTATGATAGATTGCAGTGAAAATGGAATTACAGAAAGGTTTGAACACTATATGAGGCATGTAACGATTATGGGCGTACCCTTTTTACATATTGGTCAGCAAGGGTTTGTTGATTTACTCGTTAATCGTATTGAACAGCAAGAAAAAACTTTCGTTGTGACAGCCAATCCTGAAGTTGTCATGCAGGCAAATGAAAATCCAACTGTCATGAATTACTTAAAGCAGGCAACATACATTTGTGCAGATGGCATTGGTGTCGTTAAGGCTGCACAAATCCTTGGAGATTCACTTCCAGAGCGTGTAACTGGCTATGATACGATGGTACGTCTGTTAGAGTTTGGTCAGCAAAAGCATTTTAAAATCTATTTACTAGGTGCTCAAAAGGAAACCATCGAAAAGACGGTTGCCAATATTCATAAGAACTATCCAAACGTTGATGTCGTTGGCTATCATGATGGCTACTTCGACTGGAATAATAATGATTTTGCAAAAGAAATTGCAACTTTACAGCCTGATCTTGTATTTGTGGCATTAGGAGTACCAAGACAGGAAAAATGGATAACAGAAAACCTTGATAAATTTTCAAAGGGTGTATTTATCGGTGTAGGTGGCTCCTTCGATGTCATCGCTGGTACTGTAAAACGTGCACCAGTACTCTGGCAAAAGTTAAATCTTGAATGGCTCTATCGACTGTTACGCCAGCCAAGTCGGTTTGGAAGAATGCTTGTACTCCCTCGCTTTGCTTTAAAGGTATTTGCATTAAAGTTTAAAGGTCAGGGCAAAACAAAATGAGTCAGTCAACATTTGTTAAAAGCACACTCATCCTGACGATTGCCACCTTACTTTCCAAAGTAATCGGAAGTATCTTCCGTATACCACTTCAAAATATTGCTGGTGATGAAGTACTTGGTATTTTTAGTCTTGTCTATCCTGTTTATATGGTAGCACTTTATTTATCCGTTGCGGGTATCCCTATCGCTATTTCTAAGCTAATAGCCGAAGCTAGGACGAGTCATGATACTGCCAAAATTAAGAAAATTTATGTGACTGCAAGAATCCTTGCATTATCCTTTGGCGTCATTAGTTTTACAATCATTTACGGCTTTTCAGAGCAGATAGCGAATGCACTTGGTGGACCTTCAACAGAGATTGCCTTAATTATTGTTGCCCTTACATTACTGGTAGCTCCTTATATGGCTGTCTATCGTGGATTTTTCCAAGGTTTTGGGGATATGCGACCTACTGCCATCTCTCAAGTGATTGAGCAGTTAGTACGTGTCGCATTAATTTTAATTGTTGCGTATTTCCTAGTAGCAATGGATTATTCAAATGATATCGTAGCTGGTGGAATTATGGCAGGCTCTGTATTAGGAGCCCTCGGTTCACTTTTCTATTTACTCTTTAAATATTTCCGTTCTTCGGTAAAAGTGACGAGTAAGGAGAAATATTCTGGTAAGGATTTCTCTAAATACAGTAAAACCATTTTAAAGATTTCTATTCCCATTGCGATCGGTTCTGTGACAATGGCACTCTTTAACTTTGTAGATTCCTTTACGGTTACATATGGCTTAAGAAGTGCTGGTGCAGATGCAAGTGAAATTAGCTACCTTTATGGTATTTATGGTCGAGGACTTACATTAGTTCAAATTACGACTGTTTTTGCTTCTTCAATTATCTTGCCGCTTGTGCCTTTGATTACAACGAAGCTAGCTGAGCGTAAATTGGATGAAACACGCACTATTATTGAGCAAACTCATCGTATGACACATCTTATTTCATGGCCAGCTGCGATTGGGCTACTAGCCTTAACCTTGCCTTTAAATCTAGCTCTTTTTAAAGACTTTGAGGGAAGCTTAATGTTAGCCATCATCAATCTAAGCTCTGTCTTTACATCACTAACTTTGCTAGGAACAGGTATTCTACAGGGCATGAATGCTGCCAAAACAGGAGCTCTCATTATTTTGAGCGGTGTTGTCCTTAAGGTGTTTTCTAACATCTTCCTTATTCAAGCATTTGGTTTAGATGGTGCTGCCTATGCAACCTTGCTCGTGTATTTTGTGTTATTTATTGTGAATTCTGTCTTTATTTATCGTACGATTCGCTTTACTGTCCTTGGAAAAGATACGGTGAAAATGATTGTGTCTTCAATTGTAATGGGAGCAGCAGTTGGATTACCAACACTTTGGCTTGACTTTACACATTGGTCAAGAATGTCGGCAATGGGCTATCTAACTGTCGCAATCGTAGTTGGTGGAGCTCTTTACTTCCTTCTACTATGGCTGATGAAAGCTATTCATAAACAAGATTTAAAGAAAATCCCTGTTATCGGAAAAAGATTTTCATAAATAAGAGAGGTAGGACACTTATGTCAAAACAGAAATGGCTTTGGGGAATCATTGTTCTTTTACTCGTCGTTTCCTCTACAGGTATCATGAAGAGGTGGAATGCGGAGCAATCGAATGATGCTTATGAGATTGTTATTCCCTATGATGAAATACAAACCGCAGAAAAAAATAGCGACCTAACAATGGATGAAATTCTTTCCTCCTTAAAGGATGCTGGGCTGAATACTGTGAGTCTAGAGCCCTTAACATTAAAGGAAATGGAAAAGCAAAACTTAATTACTGTTTATAAAGAAAGTGAGTTAGCAGCACAATTATTGTTTACACCTTATAAAGATGCTGTTGATATCACTAATAGCGGCTATTATATTCGAGTGCCTGAAAACGAAAGCTACCAAAAACTGATCATGGAGAGCGTTGAACCAGAGGAAGTACAAATAGGAGAAGAAGCTTTCTATTTCCTTCCTGCTTCTAACCACAATTTTGATTTAAAAACTCCAATTGGCTATGATCAGCCTGCTATTGACATGATTAGTAAGCATGGACTAGCTCACATCTTTAAGGTGGAAAATGCAGATAATGAAGTAGCTAATGAAAAGTTGGTCAATCAATTAGTCGATTTAAAAGAGGCTTCAGCAGGCCGCTTACTTGGTCAGGGTGATGAAGCTATTGGTTTTGGACAAGAAGACGGCAATCAATTAGTTAAAAAATTACATGATGCTGGCTATTACTTCTACACAATTGAAAGTAACCCACTTAAAGGCGAAAGTAAAATCGCTCAAATGACGGATTACAAGATGATTCGTTTGCATAGCATCAATGTCAATAGAGAGACTAAATTAAAGCTAAATGCAAGTATTGACCGTACAACACGAGCTGTCAAAGAGCGTAATATTCGCTCTATTTTCTATCATATTAAAACAACAGGTAATGCCAAAGAAAATGTAGAAGAAACGATTGATTATTTAAATGGTGTGCATGACACAATGCCAGATCATTTCAAAGCAGGTGAACCAAAGCTATTTGATAAAGTAGTAGTGCCAGCTTGGGTCACAGCAACCGTATTAGTAGCAGGTATTTTATTTACCTTTATCATTTCAGAATTAGTAAAATGGATGCCTCTTCGTATCGCGGCAGCTGGCTTTATGGCTGTACTAGCAATTGCGTACTTTATCCTGAAAAGTACTCTATTTTTACAAGCATTTGCACTCATTATTGCAGTCCTTGCACCAACCTATGCAGTCATCAAATCAGCGCAAGGTTCTACGAAGGTGTCTAACATATTGATCCAATACTTAAAGGCAGTAGCAATTAGTGTAATTGGCATTGTTATTGTCATTGGCTTATTGAATGGTAATGCCTTTATGACAGGCTTTGCTGTATTTAAAGGGGTTAAGCTTGTTTATCTTATTCCAATTATGGGTGTTTTACTATTTACAGTGATTGAGATAAACCGACTAGCTGAACAAAACATTAAGAACTCTTTATCAAATACGGTAACATTGTTAAATAAAGAATTAAAATATTGGCATGTGTTACTACTCGTTGTGTTGGCAGGTGTCGGATTATTTTACATTAGCCGAACAGGTAACTCTGGCTCTGTAAGTGATATGGAATTAGCCTTTAGACAATGGCTAGAAAATACATTGTATGTTCGACCAAGAACAAAGGAATTTTTAATTGGTTTCCCATTCTTCATTTTAGCGTTATATGTAATGGGTATTAATCGCAAATGGGGAAGTATTCTCCTAGTACCAGGTGTTATTGGTTTCTTATCCATCATGAATACATTTACTCACCTACACATCCCAGTAGCTGTTTCTGTATTACGTACACTATACAGTGTATCTCTAGGTCTTGTAGTAGGACTTGTGTTTATCCTAATCTTCAAAATCGGTTATCGTTGGGTTTCTAAGGCAATCGCGAGGTGGTCATAATGCACGTTGTTTTATCTGGCTATTATGGATTTGATAATGTCGGAGATGATGCCATTCTACTGTCCATTATCCAATCTTTAAAAAAGTGGCAAAGTGATATAGAGATCACGGTATTATCTAATAATCCAGCAGCTACTGAGCAAACATATGGTGTCAAAGCCATTAACCGTTGGAAAATGAAAGAAATTCGTCAATTACTTAAAACAGCAGATGGACTGATTAGTGGTGGCGGTAGTCTCATGCAGGATCAAACAGGCATGAAAACGATTCCTTACTATGCGGGCGTTATTCAAATCGCAAAATGGTTGAAGAAGCCAGTATTTGTTTACGCCCAAGGTATGGGTCCAATCAATCACCCGCTTAGTAAATTTATTGTTCGTACAGTTTTTAATAAGGTCGAACAAATAACAGTCAGAGATAGAGCCTCTCTAGCTCTTTTAACAGAGATCGGTGTGCGAAAAGAAACAAAGATCGTACCAGATCCTGTTATGGGACTTAACGGTAATGACTTTCATTGTGAGTGGCTAGAAAATGTCTCTTTGTCAGCCGATAGCTATATCTCTGTAAGCGTTCGAGATTGGCCATCCGCTGTTGCCTACAAGGAAAAAATTGCACACAGCCTAGATGAATTAGTACGTCAGGGTGAGCAAATCGTTTTCCTGCCTATGCATGGTGAGCATGATTTTATTACTTCACAGGAAGTAGCAGCACTTATGAAGGAAAAGAGCTTGATTGCTCCTGCTGATTTATCTATTGAGGAAAAAATCACAGTGATTGGTCAATCTCAACTATTAATAGGTATGCGACTGCACTCCTTAATTTTCTCGGCAATCTATGCAACACCGTTTATTGCCATTTCGTATGATCCGAAAATTAATGCGTTTGCTGATATCGTTGATCAGCCTGTCATCGGTCATGTCGAGGTTGATGATTGGAATGGTGTAACATTGTTTGAACAAGCTGTAGCAATTCTTGAATCCTATACAACAGTTCAAGAAAAAATGCGCCAGGCCGTCATCCCATTGCAAGATGAAGCAACTGCAACTGCTAAATTAGCAATTGATGCTTTGTCAAAATAAACATTAAAAAAATGATGAATTTCAATTAACATTGAAATTCATCATTTTTTTCCTACTTCTAATAATTTTAAAATGGACTGGGCCTGTTGCATATGCAAGGCTAAAACATATTGACCTGCTTGCATTAAAATTTGCGCCTTCACCATATTCATCATCTCTTTTGCGATATCTGCATCTCGAATACGAGACTCTGCTGCTTGTAAATTCTCTGCCGTGTTCACATTAGCATTATAGGCATGTTCCAAGCGGTTCTGATAGGCACCAAGACGTGAGCGCTCATTGGAAACACGTTTTAAGGCTTCATCCATTGAAGACATAGCTTTTTCCGCATCCTCACGAGTAGCAATAGAAGTATCCTTCAACCCAAGTGCCTCGGACCCCATCCCATTGATAAATAATTCTATACTCTGTCCTGCATTGGCGCCTGCTTGAATCTTGATGCCATTTGTTTCATAATCCCCATTAAGTAATGTCTTTGTATTAAATTCTGTATCGGTTGATGTGCGCTGGATTTCCTTTTTTAATTCTTGAAATTCCAAATCTAATTTTTTACGATCATCATCTGTTAATGTATCATTGGCTGCCTCCACTGCTAGCTCACGCATACGCTGAATCATGGCATGTGTCTCATTCAGTGCCCCCTCTGCCGTCTGCACAAGCGAAATACCATCCTGTATATTCTTAGCTGCCATATTCAAGCCACGAATTTGAGCACGCATTTTTTCAGAAATCGCCAGTCCAGCTGGATCGTCTGCTGCACTATTAATTCGATATCCGGAAGAAATTCGTAGCATGGCTTTACTCATCGCCCCATAATGACGATTCATATTATTCAGGATTGCCATCCCTGTTGCTGACCACTTACCAAGCATGATTTCACCACCTTCTTGTTTTTATATCGGTCCAACATCTCATCTATTGACCTTAATACTGGAAATGGTTTCTAATTTTTTATGTGTTTTTAACATTTTATAGTTGATTAACTACATAATAAAAGCACCTGCTTGTCATTTATGATAAGTAGGTGCTTACTGGACATTCCATCTATTCAATTTTGAAACCCCCAAGTTGATGGCTCTTTTGCTGTAGCAATTCGAAAAAGAGTTCTTTATCATTCTCTAGTAATGCCTGATCAATCAAATGATCCAAATTTTTCTCCTCTAACTCTGCAATAAGCTGATCGATTTCACCAACCGTCACAGTAGAAACCATCGGAATTTGTTGCTTTGGTGTAGCGCTTTCAAGTATTGGTGCTAGATGCTCATGAACATTAGTAATAAGCAATAGTTGATAAAGTGGTAACCGAATAAAGCGATTTCCTTTTTGGAAAACAAAAACCTCAGATAAATTTTCAATCTGCTGTGTCTTCATGTTGATGATCATCTCTTTACCATCTATGGGAATGAAATGGAAAATCTCATTCTCTTTTAAAATAGAGAAATATTGATAAGCAAATACGAGACGTAATTTATCTCCAGTAACTTTTGTGTAAAACGGCTTCATGTATTGAACTTGCATCATCCTTCATCCCTCCCCAGTTATCTGATTATTCAGATTTTAACACAAATCAAAAGCCTTGTTAACTATCTTTAACTCATTTTTTTCTTTCTGATCATTCAGCTTATCATTACTGCATTTTAATCGTATAATGGAAGGACAGTCTTTTTTTCCTTTTTACAATTAACAATGTTAACTATAGCCATACATGATGAAAGGAGTGAGGTTATGGCATTGTCTATATCGCAATTAGCTAAGGAACATCAAGCATTTGTGCTGACAAAATTAAAAGAAGCTGAACAAGGGTTACATCCTTCCTCTACCGAAGATGAGGAACTAGTGCGCCGTGCTGTCTTTTCAGTAAGGAATAAGTCCATTGTTTTTGAACGATTTAATGGAGCAAGTTCTATATTATATGCAAGTGTTCAAGATGTCAGACCCGCTTCTGTTGAAATTGATTTTTCAAAGGAAGAGCTACATTGTAGCTGTCCTCAAGCAAAATGGTGTCGACATCAAATAGGTGCTTTACTCGCTCTCTACCAATATTTTGATTCGGTTCAAAATTGGTCGAGTGCTTGGCGTGCACAAAAATCTGTTCAATTAAAATCTTTAGCAGATGAACGCAGCCCACAAAGCTGGTCGATGATGGTGGATGAGGTGATGAAACGATTATTACCATCTGGGCGCATACTAGAAGGCTATGGGCTTTCCGCTGTAAGAACCGATGCTTTGGAGCGTCTTCGTCGACATATGCCCTTTGAGCGTGAATGGCAACCTCTTTATAAGCTCTATATGGAGCTAGCCATTTTTAATTCGATATGGCGACATTTAAATGAAACACCTGGACATTCGTTAGATTCACCTTATATGAAATATTTTATCGAACAAAGCACGCAATCTTTTGAGAGCATTCTTACAGAGCTTTCTAATCGATCACGACTATTTGCGACAGATCCATTTTATGATGCCATCCAAGAGCTAGTAAGAGAATTTTTATTAGAAAGACAAGGGCTTTTTGCCAATCGCCTTCGTCTATATATGCTACTATGGGCAGTACTTTTTTATGAGAAGCCTCGTCGTGAACAGGAATTGGCATTTATAAATAATCTTGTTCACTCTTCAGCAGAAATTTCTCTACAATCACTAAAATTATTATTTTATGTGCTATTACAGAAAGAGGATTTACTGCTTGAAAAGTTGGCACAGGTTGATTTACCACAAATGCAGGATTTGTTTGAACTAGCTACTTTTGCACAACGTGCTGGAGAGTCCAATTCATTAGCAGTCATTTTACGAGCAATTTTACCTTTGACTGAAGTGTTTCTACAGGAGGTCGTTCCAGTCGTTCAGCGTGCCCAATACGTAAGGCAATTCCAACTTTTATTTGACGAGATTCAGCTTTCGGAGGAAGAGGAAGCAACGCTGTATAGTGCCTTTGGTGTGTATGGACTACAGCCGTTCTCAAGTTTTTTAATTAAAAAAGGTCGCTATCGGGAATGGGCAGCTCTGCATCAACTAAACCCATCATCCCTCTCTTACTTAGAAATGTGTGGATTAAAGGATGTATTACAGGTTGAACCTGCAACTGTTTTACCTTTATATCATGTCTATGCAATGGCTGAAATTACGCAAAAATCACGCTTAAATTATAAACAGGCTGTGCGTATTTGGAAAAGTATGCGTAGCGCTGCAAAGCGAGCTGGTAAAGCAGCTTATTTTGAAACATATATGCAAACCATTCGTGCAGAATATAAACGACTACGTGCGTTACAAGAAGAAATTGAGAAAGGAAACTTAGTATGATGACAATAAATGCTCCTTCCCCTTTTTCCAAAACACAACAGCTCCGTATTGAAGTAGCTCGGGAAGGATATTTTACGTTGCAGGGTTTTACTGCAAATGGTACAACAATCGATGTTGATACATTAATTTCTTCGCTATTCTTTACTTATGAGGCAAACGTTTATGGATTATTAACAAATCGAGCTGATTTTACAATTGAAGTTTCTACAGCTGAGTTACTCGATATTTTTTCAACAAGCTTCCAGCACCCTTTCATCAATTGGAGTGGTGCAAATGAAGAAAGTATAGAATGGTTAAAAAAAGTTTACGCATTACAAGCATACTGGCAAGAGCCATCACTTTGGTCACATGCTGTGATTGCAGATGATTTTTCATCATTAACTTTCCCTATTGATCATATAGATTCAGCATTATTGGAAACAGCTGTACAGCAGAAGCTTTCACAGGTTGGGCTAATACTAGCTGATTTACCAAAGTTATTACCCTTTTTCCTACGTGGAGGCTGGCCATTGGATCAAGCTCGTCAAGCTGGAGCTGTTTCCGTTTCTTTACGGTTAAGTGAGCCAGAAGAAGATGCCGATGTATGGTTATTAGAAACGGTGCTAAGCACTGCTACAACGAAAAACTACTGGACACCTGCTATTCGTAAACAATCCTTACCTATTGAAGAGGCACTACCTACAAAGTGGCGAATGTTTGCGGCTGAAATTACACAGCAACAACAGCAAATTGTAGAACTTCTATCCATCGATACGATCAATAGTGATATCTTTATTCGTGTGACACTGGAAGATTTAGAAGTTCGCTCTTTTTTACGGGAGGATCTTGCTAGATTGCAGGCACTTGGTTTTGATGTTGTACTGCCAGCATGGCTAAAGGATTTAAAACAATCCAAAATCCGAGTACGTGTTACAACTAGTAATGTTTCCACAAGGAAGGTAGCAGGTTTAGATGATATTTTAACGTTTAAATGGCAGTTTTCTATGAACGGACAAACGATTTCAGCTGAGCAGTTTAAAAAACTTGTGGATGAGAAACGTGAATTTATTCGTATTGGTACTGAATGGTTCCGAGTAGATGCCAATTGGATGCAAGAAATGCGTGAATTGATGCAACAGGCAGAAGATGAAAGTTGGACTGTTCGAGAATTATTATTTAGGGAGTTACCAGAAGACCTGTCTGCCCCTCTTGAGGAAGAAGATGCAGATGATGCACTGAGAGATGATCCAATCTTTGCATTGGAAATACAACAATCATTAAAAACATACATGGAGCAACTTTTGGAGAAGAAAGGCTTACCTGCCGTCTCGATTCCATTGTCCCTACAAACCGAATTACGCCCTTATCAATTAGAAGGCTTTGAATGGTTAGTCTTTATGCGCCAACAAGGTTTCGGTGCATGTCTAGCTGATGATATGGGACTTGGAAAAACGGTTCAATTGATTACCTATTTGCTCCATATTTATGAGTCATCAACTTACACAAAGCCATCCATCATTATTTGTCCCACTTCAGTACTTGGGAACTGGCAAAAAGAACTTGCTCGATTTGCCCCGTCCCTGATTGTGCATACACATTATCAAGCAAATCGAGCAAAGGATGAAGAGTTTAAAAAGCTAGTGACAGCAGAAAGGCCACATGTCATTTTATCAACCTATGGTACTGTGTCACAGGATACTGAATTTTTACAGGATATCGAATGGGCAACGGTAGTACTTGATGAAGCACAAAACATAAAAAATATGCAAACATTACAATCGAAAGCCATTCGTAAATTGCTAGGTGACCATCACATAGCTCTTACTGGGACACCTGTAGAAAATCGTTTATCTGAGTTATGGGCTATTTTTGATTTCATTCATAAGGGCTATCTAGGTAGTTTTGGTCGCTTCAATGAAGAATTTATTTTGCCTATTGAACGAGACGAATCAGAGTCGCATAAGCAGAAGCTTCGAGCTAAAATTCAGCCATTCTTATTGCGTCGTACAAAGCGAGATCCACATTTACAGCTTAACTTACCAGATAAGCTAGAATCGAATGAATATTGTCCATTAACAACAGAGCAAGCTTCACTCTATGAGGGCTATATTTTAGAGACGCTTGATCAGTTGGAGCAGTTAACAGGCTTTCAAAAAAAGGGTCGCGTCTTAAAGATGCTCAGTAAATTAAAGCAACTATGTAATCATCCTGCCTTATATTTAAAGGAACCTTTCGAGGATGCCGAAACAATGCTTGCACGTTCGACTAAGCTAGAGCGCATTGTACAAATGGCAGCTGAGATTGTGGACAATGGCGAGCAATGTCTCATCTTTACTCAATATATTGGAATGGGACAATTGCTACAACATTGCTTTAGTGAAATATATAATGTAGATGCACCGTTTTTAACTGGTGCCATGCCTAAGCAGCAGCGAGACCGCTTAGTAGAGGCTTTCCAGGCAGGAGATTTCCCTATATTTATCCTTTCTTTGAAAGCTGGTGGAACAGGACTTAATTTAACAGCAGCTAATCATGTTTTACATGCAGATCGCTGGTGGAATCCTGCTGTTGAAAACCAAGCAACAGATCGAGCATATCGCATCGGACAGACACAATTTGTGCAGGTCCATAAATTTGTGACAATTGGCACGATCGAGGAAAAAATTGATAAGATGCTGGTGCAGAAATCTGCATTATCCGAAGAGCTTATTCAATCAAGCCAGTGGTTGACCGAGTTAGAAGATCAAGAACTCCGCGATTTAATAACATTAGATAGATAATAATGAGATGCGCCAAGAGCAAATAGTTCTTGGCGCTCTTTTAGTGGAACTTGCTACTTCTTTTCCCTACTTACTTCATAATTCGTATTTAGTTGTGTTGAAAATTCCATTGCTGTGCGGTCTTCAGCAATGTTTATTATAGTGTTACACATCATTCCTTTCTGTTTGTTACGGTGCAAGAAATATAAGGAGAATGGCGGATCAGACAATGAAAGTACTCTTGCCCCGTATGTAAACTATACTTGCTAAGGTAAAACAAAATCCTTTAAGTGTTCCTGTTCATTCGGTGGCTGTGCCGGTACAGTAACTGCTTCGTCACTATCTCTTTGTTTAAGTTGATAAAATCTAACATCCTCAACCACTATCTCTGTCATAAAAATCTTTGTGCTTTCCTCATTTACAAATGACCTTGTTTGAATACGGCCAGTAGCACCGATTAATGAACCTTTACCACAATATTTAACGATATTCTCTGCAAGCCTTCCCCAAGCTGTACAGAAAACAAAATCTGTATCTACTTCCCCTTGATTGTTTTTAAAATTACGATTAATGGCTAGTGAGAAATGGGTCTGCATACGATTTCCAGATAAGTAACGTAACACCGGGTCTTTTGTAAACCTTCCAACCAATCCGACTTGATTCATTCATTCACCTCCTTTGCTTTTGATTGCTCTCATCTTACAAAATGATTCCGGCATTCGCAAAAATCGATATTGTTAATTTCCTTCAGTTTTTGTGCATAAATTAGGTAAATTGGCATTTTTATTTTTCTATTTTTTTTTAATTTTCTAGCTGAATGCTTTAGGCTGTAATGGCAAATGCTATTTCATGAAATCTGCAATTTCGCAGTTTTTGAAAAACCGTCACAAGTGCGCATCACAAACAACTGCTGCCTCATGTGTTATACTAAAAGAATGACAGACTTAGGAGGAATATACATATTGAAAACCTTTAAAATGCTTTCCTTTGACCTTGTCACAAAAGATGGCGTGCAACCATTCCCTTTAATCGATGGCATCATTATTAATCAGGAAAATAGCCATCAATCTTGGGTACTTGAATTGTTTATGGAAAAACAATATCGCTCAACCTTTGATGAGCTCTTAGCAAATGCTACAGTCTTCAATGTACGTGCAGTTATTTCATTTCCAGATAATGAACCCGCTCCTTTTCAGGTGATCGTACATACTGTTGAAGAAATCGGTAATCATGTTTCAGTACTATTAAAAGGTACGCTTAAAATTAAACGATCAAAATATGCAGAACAATTACTTTCTGAGCTACTTGCTGAGGGTGTTTCTTTAGAGGATTTACTGGATCGCTTTACACAAGATATGAAAAAGCGACCAAAATTAAAAAATGACTGACGATGCGAATTTTTGCATCGTTTTTTTTATTGGACAAGCAGTAATTTTTTTGTACAATACAATTTGAAAAAGGAGGGTTTCATTTGGTGGTTGCTATAAGGAAGAAGCCTTTAAAACAGTTATAGCGTTTTTTTAAATTAATTCCAACGATGTAGCTACTCGATTGCTCCGGAAGTTTCAGTTTCCATATACCGGTACCTATAAGAATCGTGTTTACAGAAAATATACTGGAGCATATGAAGAATTTTTTTGATGGGAGTTTTGCTTAGCTTGCAGGTATTCACTCTGTTTTCGCGGGTACTTACTCTGCTTCCACCGGTATTCGCTTTGCTTTCCTCTAAATTGAAAAAAGAGTGTTTTCCGCAGAGGAAACACTCTTTTTATGTTATCGGTTATTCATACCATCACGGTATTTTTCAGTGTTGTTTACTTTATCGTCGACAACATCATTATTATTGTTACCGTTCATGTTGTCATTACGTTCAACACCATTTACACCGTTTGCATTTGGTGTGTTGTCATAGCCGTTTGTGCTGTTGATATCGGCATTTGAACCAGGTGTTGTTGCTTCTGGTAATGTTGTATTATCGTTAACAGTACCTCGATCTACACCATTCCCATTTACATTATTGCGATCGTATGCATCGTCACGATTATTCGGATCTAATGCGTCCTCGACATCGTCGACTCCTCGACGTACGTCATTCTCGACTTCTCGAACAGGGTGATCTTCTACTGCATTATTTCCCCAGTTACAACCTCCAAGGAATGCAGTTGCAAGAATGATGGTTAAAAATGACATTTTCCACATAGTAAAAAACCTCCTTTCTTGGGTACTATGTCATCAAATACATCTACTGTATTTGTGATCCTACATAGATTGCCCGAGAAAGGAGGGAACTATCCGATTTTTGTACAAACTATTTTTGTTTTTCTTTTAATAACTGTTCAATATATGCTGCCTCTGCTTTACAGTCGTAGCTATAGTTTGTGCCTAGCTCTTTTTGCAATGCCTCGATTGTTTCGACTTGCTGTGCTGTTGGTTCTTCATTTAAAATTTTGGCAATAACCTCATCGATTTTTTGTGCCATTTCTTCATGAAACTGTGCGCTCATCAATGTATCAGCAGGGATTTTTTCGATCCACGCGGCATTCTCCTGAAAATAAGTCTGCCAGTTTGCAATGAAGTCTTCCATGGAAAAGCGCTCTTCATCCCAACCAATACTTGCTAAGTATGTTTCAAAAGATGTTGAAATCGAACGAGTAATGCTAATTTTAATACCTGAAGACAATTCCTTATACATCTTAATAATCCTCCTACGTTTGTAAAACCTAAAAATTACATCTATTTCAATTCACAATCGCTTATTTACCATCGCAATTTAAGAACCTACTAATCAATTTTTGACTTGACTTTATCTATTTTATATCTTTTGGTCTACAAATGCAAATTAAGCTTGTTTAGGCTGTTCAGGCCCAATTGCAAATAGAATATCGGCTTCACATACAAGTTCTCCATCTACAGTTGCTACACCATGACCTTTACCCATTGCGCCACGAAGTTTTACAAATTCTACTTCCAATTTAAGTTGGTCGCCAGGTACGACTTGACGCTTGAAACGACAATTATCAACACCCGTTAAAAACGCTAAACGACCCTTAAATTCTTCAGCATTTAATAAAGCCACTCCACCTACTTGAGCTAAAGCTTCCACAATTAACACACCTGGCATAACTGGATAACCTGGGAAGTGCCCATTAAAAAAATCTTCGTTAATTGAAACGTTTTTTAATCCTACTGCACGTTTCCCTTCTTCTAATTCAATGATGCGATCGACGAATAAAAAAGGATAGCGGTGTGGTAAAATTGCTTGAATTTGTTCTGCAGTTAACATGTCATTTCCCCCTCAAAAATTAAGTATGTATACACAAAGTAAGGTAAAGAATAATGTTATTCTTTACCATTCATAATATCAAATATATGCTGCCATGTTTCTCGTTTAAAAATATCCATAGCATTGCCTTCTCCAATAACGCTAAAGCCAAACATTGCGCCTAATGCTGCGGCAACAACGACTAAAATGAGAACAATTACAATGCGTAACCAAATCGGAATCAGTCGGATTTGCACCCATCGAACCTCGCGTTGCTCTCCAGTCGAGCGGCGTTCTTTCTTTTCTGGTTGCGGTTGCGTATCGGTTTCTTGTGTCGGCACAGAACGTCGACGTGAATCGTTTGTCATAGATTGTACTCCTCTTCATTCCTTACTATGCGTTTTTGGATAACTTCCTATCGAATGCCATTAATTAGTCCTAGCATTTGATCTGCTAATGTCACCGCTCTTGCGTTGAATTGATAAGAACGTTGTGTTTGAATGAGTTCTGTCATTTCTTTCGAGAGGTTAACATTGGACATTTCTAGTGTACCACTTTGCATGCCAATTTGCTGACGGTTGGCTCCCACAAGCTCTGTCAAAACTTCTGCCTGCGTATAGCCAAGTTCAGCTAAATTATTAGGTAATCCCATATAAGAACCGGCAACATGCTCCATTAATTGCGGCTTTTGGAATTCTGTTACAGCTAAATCCGTACGAATAATATCCCCATTTGGATAAGATGCTTCTAATACGCCACCATCTCGAACAGCAAACTTTTGAACCGTGTCTGGTAATGTAATAGCTTGTCCTGCAGCATTAGCTACTGGATAACCCTCTGCTGTTACAAGCATAACTGTTCCATTATTCAATGGAGATAAATAAAAGTCACCTTGTCGAGTATACACTGTTTCAGTTCCATTTTCACCATCTGGCATCAAAATATTGAAATATTGTTTCGCTTTTGTGAAAGCTAAGTCTAAATCACGATTAGTTGTTTGTAATGAACCTTGCTTTTCATTGGATTTAATTTGCCCAATCATTGCGCCAGATCCATAGCGAATACCAACAGGTGTTTGTCGTTCTGCGCGATCCTGCTTATCATTATTAAATTGCTGATAAAGTAATTCATTAAAGGATGCTTCCTTTGTTTTATAGCCCGTTGTATTACTGTTAGCAATGTTATTACTAATGGTATCCAGTTTGTTTTGTAATTGCCCCATTGTGTTTGTAGCTGTAATCATTGTACGTAGCATTGATAAAAGCCTCCTGTTCGCCCATTAAATTTTTCCGATTTCATTTACAGCCTTTTCCATGCTACGATCATAAGCTTGTAATACTTTTTGATTTGCTTCAAATGCACGGTAGGCAGTCATTAAATCTGTCATTGTGCGACCAGAATCTACGTTTGACCCTTCTAAAAAGTTTTGACGTAGTGTAAAGGAAACACCATTCGCTCCATAAGCTGTTGGCAAGTTCTCACCATTTTCTGTACGAATAAGGCCATTATCTTGTTTTTGTAGCATGTTCGGGTTTGCAGCAAATGATACACCAACACGAGCTACTTGTTGATTATTTACAAAGATAGCGCCACTTTCATCTAATCGGAAATCATCATTTGGTAGCTGGATACGTTGCCCAGCATCATTTAGTACATATAATCCTTGACCATTAACTAAATAGCCTTGCCCATCTAACGTGAAATTACCATTACGTGTGTAAGCCTCACCACCAGCAGGATGTTCTAGTCGGAAGAAAATTGAACCCATAACCCCATCTTCATTTTGTGGTAAGTTTCCATTAATCAATGCCATATCTGTTGTAAAATCAGTATTATAGATTTGGCCTTGTATGTAATTTGGCAATGTTTCTTGTAAATATGTCCCTGTATTTAAAGCTCCTACTTGACTCATATATTCAGCGCCGGCTTGTTGGTGAGCAGGAGCATTTGTTTTTCCAATGCTAGACATTAGCATATCTGGGAATGAGCGAATCGTAGATTGATCTGCCTTAAATCCTGGCGTATTCGCATTTGATAAATTATTGGTAAGTAATTCTGTTCTTCTTTGTTGCGTGATCATACCTGTTGCAACTGTATAAAATCCTTTAAACAAAGAAATCACCTCATTTTATTTTTATAAGGATGCTGGCACACGATCAATATTTTCAAGCATGATACCTGTACCAATGGCTACACAATCCATAGGTCTCTCTGCAATGAAAACAGGTACCTTCAACTCTTCTATTAATAGCTGGTCCATTCCATGTAACAATGCACCACCACCAGTTATAATCACTCCACGATCAATGATATCGGCTGATAGTTCAGGTGGTGTTTTTTCTAAGACATTTTTAGCTGACTGGACAATCATGGCTACTGACTCATGTAGTGCACGTTCAATTTCTTCAGACTCAATTGTAATTGTACGTGGTAAACCTGTTACCATATCACGGCCACGAATATCCATTGTATCATTGCGACTACCTTTGAAAACTGTACCAATTGTCATTTTGATTGCCTCTGCAGTACGTTCTCCAATCAGCAATTTATATTCTTTTTTAATATATTGCAAAATATCGTTATCAAACACATCGCCTGCTACTTTAATGGATTCACTTGTTACGATATCACCCATTGATAGAACTGCGATATCTGTCGTTCCGCCCCCGATATCGACTACCATATTTCCACTTGGTTGGAAAATATCCATTCCAGCACCTATTGCTGCAACTTTTGGCTCTTCCTCTAAATATACTTTTTTACCACCGGATTTTTCAGCAGCTTCACGAATTGCCTTTTGTTCAACACTTGTAATATTCGTTGGACAACAAATTAATATGCGTGGCTTCGCCAAAAATCCTTTTACGTTTAATTTATTGATGAAATGTCTTAACATCGCCTCTGTCACATCAAAATCTGCAATGACTCCGTCTCTTAGTGGACGAATAGCTGTGATATTACCTGGCGTTCTCCCTACCATTTGGCGGGCTTCTTCCCCAACCGCTAATACTTTATTTGTCTTTTTATCGATCGCCACAACAGATGGTTCATTGAGGACGATCCCTTTCCCCTTAACGTGGATTAATACGTTCGCAGTCCCTAAGTCAATGCCAATATCTTTCGAAAACATTTTATAATTTCTCCTTCCCGCCAGTTCCAACTACATAACGTTCATTTTATCTCTTTATCTAGAATATTTTATCATATTCTATTGGTAATTTCACCTAAATTTAGTGAATAAGACTGTTTTCTTTTTAGGCAGTGAACGGCTATAATATAGAATTACTATTCTTAGAAAATCATCACTTATGCTTGTCCAACACAACAAAAAAGAACGAATCATTCTTGACTCGCTCTTTCTTTCCACTTGTTTTTCGTTGCTTCTCCTCCGCGAATATGACGTACGGCCTTATGGTAGGCGAGTATTTCTTTCACTTGGTCAGCTAATCCTTCATGAATTGTTGGTAATCGCTCTGTTAAATCCTTGTGCACCGTACTTTTTGAATAACCAGTCATTTTCGCGAGGACACGCACAGTCTCACGCGTCTCAATCAGTAATTCACCGAGGCGTATGCAGCGCTTCCGAATGTGCTCATGCACGTTCTTCGTCCTTTCCACACAATTTCACAAAATGCTTTGGCAATCAGATGCACATTTGCGCATTTCTTCACCTTATGTGAGGACAAAGCTATTCAGAACACGTTTTGCATTTTCTTGATAAAATGCTGACTTTTTATGCGTTACTAGCTTTTCTCATTAAAAAGCTAGTAATTTTTTCGGATTGATATATTTTCCGTTTTCAAGAATTTCGAAATGCATGTGGACGCCAGCCGCTTGATTCCACTCGTTGTCAGTCGCTTTTCCTAATGCTTGACCTTGTGTAACCTCATCGCCTTCTTTAACAGCGATATCCTTCACAGAACTATAATGTGTCTGCATACCATTTGGATGCTCGATCACGATCTTATTGCCTGTAAATGCGTCTAGTTTTACCTCTAGTACTTTACCACTCATAGCAGCTAGTACTTCAAACTCTTCACCATTCATAGCAATAGAGATTCCTGAAGATGTAGTAAATGTTTGATTAAATACCATTAGTGCATTTTCACGAGACTCTTCATTTGCCTCTAACTCGTAAAATTCTTGTAAGACTTGTACTTTACTAAAATTCTCTTCTTTGAATGGATACTTCATGTTTTCAGTTCGTGCATTAGTTTCCACTACAGGACCTGGATCTACTTCAGCTAAATCTGGTAAAGGAGCCTCTTCTACTTTTGATACGAGACTATTGTAACCAAATAACAATCCTGCTAGAACAAGTGCACCACCTGTGTAAACTACTGGCCAAAACCACGGTTTCTTTTGTAATTGGCCATTTTCCTTTTGATTTGGATCTTGGTTTTGAGAAGCTTTGTTATTTTTATCCTCTCTCATTTTCATCACCTCTAGTTGCAGTGTGAACAACTAGAAGTTATTTTAAACATGCATCTATTTTTTTTATTTCAATATCTTGATAATAATAGTGTAAAATTTCGGCAGCTGTTTTCCCTTCATTTGCCATTGCCTCAGCTCCATATTGACTCATGCCCACTCCATGCCCATAACCTTGAGTTTTCACTTGAACTTTTCTTTTATTGGCATTAAAGATGATTGTGAAATCAGTTGATGGTATATCAAGGAGCGTTCTTACCTCTCTCCCTGTCCAGACGTTATTCCCTAGCTGTAAACGTTCTACTCGTCCAGAATCATTATAAAATAACTGGATACGATTAAAATCACTAGGTTGCCATTGTATAGGCCAGAGCTTATTCCATTGAGCTAAAGTCCATTCTTGCTCAGCCTCAAACTTAGGAGATGTTTGATCAGATATACTTGCAACACTTTGCAAATATGGAATATCATTTCCACCATATCCATAAGCACTTTCTGTTTTACCATTGCTTGTTGAATGAAACATGGCTGTAATCAATTCATTATTATAAAGAATAACTTGTCCTTGTGTTTCATTGATAGCTTCGACAATTTTCTTTTCATTTCCCAGGAAATTGCTAGCCCAATTCGCCTTTCTTTGTTCTTCATCATAGAAGACTTGTTTTGCCACAGTTGGGGCGATCGCAATTTTTCCGTAATTTGTCGTTTTCAACGCATATGTGCGTGCTGCAATAGCTTGTGCCTTCAGTGCCTCTTTTTTAAAAGAAACGGGCATTTCTGCAGCAACTACCCCTGTAATATACGTTTCCAAAGGGATTTTTTCTTCTTGCCCCTCCACTTCTATAAATATTTCACAAGCATTCTTATCACTAGTTTGAGGTATGATAGCCTCTTGTCTTTCACTAAACCCTACTATAGGAAGCATATATAATGCCCCAATCAAGCAAATGACACCTATACTAATCATCCATTTTTTCATAAGGAATAATATGCTAGATTTCTTGTAGTTATGAGAAAACAAAAACCCTCTGCATAAAAAGCAAAGGGTTTTAAAATCTATTTAGTTTGTAGGCAATTCAACTGTTACATCTTCAATTGTCACTACTTCTTCTGTAATACGTTCAATATTAGCACCAAGAGATGCTAATTTTCCATGGAAATCAACATAACCACGATCTAAATGATGAAGTTTTGTGACACGTGTCATTCCTTCTGATACAAGACCCGCTAAAATTAATGCAGCCGCAGCTCGTAAATCCGTTGCCATTACCTCAGCTCCCTGAAGATCCACAGGCCCCTCGATAAACACAGAACGTCCCTCTATTTTAGCACCAGCATTCATGCGACGGAATTCCTCAACATGCATAAAACGGTTTTCGAATACCGTTTCTGTAATAATACTCGTACCTTCAGCAGTAAGCATTAACGCCATCATTTGTGATTGCATATCTGTTGGGAAACCAGGATGTGGCATTGTTTTGATATCAACTGCTTTTAGTGTTTTAGGAACTCGTACACGGATTCCTTCATCCAACTCAGTAATTTCTACGCCCATCTCACGCATTTTAGCTATTAAAGCAGTCATATGCTCAGGAACTGCGTTTTCAATCACCACATCTCCTCTCGTAATAGCTGCTGCCACCATAAATGTACCAGCTTCAATACGGTCAGGAATAATATGATGCTCTACTCCATATAATGTATCGACTCCTTCGATACGAATCGTATTTGTCCCCGCACCGATTACACGGCCACCCATACTATTAATAAAGTTTGCAAGATCCACGATTTCAGGCTCTTTCGCTGCATTTTCAATTACAGTTGTCCCTTCAGCTAAAGATGCAGCTGTCATAATATTTTCAGTTGCCCCAACACTTGGGAAATCCAAATACACATTAGCCCCTTTTAAGCGACCCTCTGTCTTCGCCTCAACATAGCCATGGCCAAATGAAATTTTTGCACCCATTGCTTCAAAGCCTTTTAAGTGTAATTCAATCGGACGTGATCCAATTGCACAGCCTCCAGGAAGTGCTACACGAGCATAGCCATTACGAGCAAGTAGAGATCCCATTACTAAAATAGATGCACGCATTTTACTAACAAATTCAAATTGAGCTTCACTTGAAAGTTCTTTTGTTGCATCTATATATACGGCATTATCTTCAGGTATATATGTAACTGCTGCGTTTAAACTTTTAAGTACTTCATTTATTGTAAAGACGTCTGCTAAATTAGGGACTTCTTTAATTACATTTTCTCCTTTTGAAGCAAGTAAAGCTGCTGCAAGGATTGGTAACACTGCATTTTTTGCGCCCTCTACACGTACTTTTCCCTGTAGTTTTTGGCCGCCAGTCACTATTATTTTATCCACCCTATGTCCCTCCGAATTCAATCTATTAACCTACCAAATTTTTATTTTAATAAAGAAGTATAATGTCATAATCAGTAAACAAACAACTCTATAGTACAACTTTTCTAACGCTCGTTCAAGCGTCCAAATCACTATTTTAAGCCATTATTAGATTTTTTGCTATTTATTTATTGTACGCTGCTAAATTTTTTTTGTGAATGACCAATAACCCGTTCGCTTCTAATACATACCCAAAGATATATGAATAAAAAACAACTTTTCACTTTTTTCTATAAAAAATGAAGTGGCAGGCCCTATTATCGTACATTTATCAATGGGTATCTTGGTAGCTAATAGCGTAAAATTCATAAGAATTTAATGTATTAGCGTCTTTTTACATAGTTCAAAGGGCCACACAAATGGTATTATAAAGTCCTTTGAAGTATGTAGACCTATAAATTTATGAAAGAAAGCAACGAATTCTTTAAAATAAATAAGGAAGTTTGCCTGACCAGCTAGATATTTGAAGAAAGAAATTAGATACTGCTGAGCCTATCGCAATACTAAGTAAAATATAAATGAGCTGAATTTGAAAAACTCGATTCTTTTTAAATAGTTTTTCGATCATAAAAGCTTGTAATGCGTAAAAAGTAATAGCAATAAAAAATAAGTGAGATAAAATACCCAATAAAGCTTCTTGTCCGATCGCTTCATATATTTCCATGTAGCATCCTCCATTTCTCCTTCAATATGTTTATTCACCTTAAAAAACGGGCAGATGCGATATCTGCCCGTTAAAAATGAATTAGATATTACCCTCATGAACGTTGATACGATTCAACGCACGTTTTAATGCTAGGTCAGCACGTTTGAAATCAATGTTGTCTTGTTTACTTTGAAGACGTCCTTCAGCACGTTTAACGGCTTCTTTAGCACGTTGAACATCGATGCTTTCAGCAATTTCAGCAGACGGCGCTAAAATTGAGATTTTTTCTGGACGAACTTCAATGAAACCACCGCTTACTGCAACAATATCAGTCGAACCGTTTTCTTTTTTAAGCTTCACTGCACCAATTGCAAGTGGAGCAACCATTGGAATATGGCCTGCAAGAACACCGATTTCTCCTGAAGTTGTTTTAGCGATTACCATTGATACTTCAGAATCGTATACTGGGCCGTCGGGAG
>Ga0213823_1000303_pt1 | contig 47982 bp, 47 predicted proteins | sample MC6MC0907MG_FD_179887 | JGI IMG/M metagenome (GOLD analysis project Ga0213823, IMG submission 179887) | Enriched soil aggregate microbial communities from Iowa State University, Ames, United States - MC6-MC0907-MG | ecosystem: Environmental > Terrestrial > Soil > Unclassified | place: USA: Iowa...
TAACTTTTACGCGTTTAATCGCAGATTTAATGTTTGGCATATATTTCACCTCCTAAATTAGGTACGAGATGATATCTTCTCATTGATTTCTTGTGTCAATACAACAAAAATCATTTTAACAAACGCTTGGCCAAATTGCAATAGATAAATGCAAAGAATATTTACTTGACAGTTTGAACAAACTACAGCTTGAGGTGAACTGTATGCAAAATTTTAATTGGCAACGAACAGATTTAATCGATGAATCAGAAGAGGTAGTTGTCCATCAGACCAAAGAGCAAAAAGAAAAGCTTGAACAATCAAGTGGCATTCAAATTGAAGATCGGAATGCTGGTAGAGTAAAAATTACAGATGTTCTTGTAGATGCTGAAGGGGAAAAGCAAATTGGTAAAAAAGAAGGGCAATATATTACCCTTTCTGTCCCGACACTAACATTAGAAGATCAAGAAGGCTTTGCACAACTTGAACAAGAATTGCTTGTAAATTTCAAAAAAATGCATGACGCACTTTCTTGGCAAGAAGACGATAAAATTTTAATAGTCGGTTTAGGAAATCGCACTATTACACCCGATGCAATAGGTCCCTATTTAATTGACCATTTGCATAGTTTAGATGTCATTGATGAAAAATTTGTCATGTATGCTCCTGGTGTAACAGGACAAACAGGCTACGAAACAGGTGAGTTTGTGGCTGCTATTGCTGAACGTCTGCAACCGAAATTAATCATTGTAGTAGATGCACTTGCTACCAGAGCGAGTAATCGACTCTGTAAAACAATTCAATTAACAGATACAGGCATACATCCAGGTTCAGGAGTAGGCAATCAACGGCAAGAGATTTCCTATGAGATGCTTGGCATTCCCGTAACAGCAATAGGGATCCCTACTGTAGTAGATGCACCTGTATTAATTGCGGATGCGGTAGAAACTATGCTCCGTTCGATAGCTGCTCGTGTGGCTGAACGCAGTAAACCGTCATCGAAGCTTTCATTATCCTCATGGCAACCAGATATCAACAAGGAACTGGATATGACATTAGTACAACCTATATTTGGAGAATGGGCGACATGGACGAAAGAGGAGCGGCAGCAGCTGTTTGAGGAAACCTTCGCTGGCTCCCACACACAACTGATGGTTACACCAAAAGAAGCAGACTATTGGATTGATCGCTATGCAAAATTAGTGGCTTCTATGCTAATGAATTGGGCAAGTGATTTATAAAATAATGAAGAAACAACGCTTAGAGTAGTCCTTCTAAAACACGCTTATTTATGCGTAAAACAAGAAATTTATTTTCGTTCTAATTAACATCCCCCCTCCATACGATATGGGGAGGAGGGTGTGACTTTGCTAAAAAAACTACAATGGTCATTTGGTATATTATTGTTCTTTTTCGTATTACCTGTCATTGCTGGGCAACTTCCGTTCAACAAGCAAGCATCGACTCCGATCAAACAATCAGAAGATAAGCAAGTCGTGTTTGCTGCTACCAATTTAGCTGAACAAAGTGTACTGGAACAAACGAAAGAACCTGAACCAGATCAAGCCCTAGACCCGGACCCATTTAAAGTGTTAGTGTTATTTACCCATACGCATGAAGCATATGAACCTATGGTGAAAGCAGTGAGTGGTAAGGTAGCGACTTCTCATGAAACGGTCAATATTATGAGCCTGAAGGATAAGATTGTGAATCATTTTAATGTAAATGGTTTAAAGACGGATGTTCTTGATGTAGATATTATGAAGAAATTACAAGAAGAAGGTAAAGGCTATCATGAATCTTATAATGTGATGAGGCCATATTTAAGTAAGCATTTAGAAACAAATAATTATGATTTAATAGTTGATTTACATCGTGACTCATTAAAACATGATCTTACAACGATCTCATATAATGGGGAAAATTATGCGAAAATCGCTATTGTTGTTGGGGCAGAACATGCTAATTACCGCTGGAATACAGCCTATGCTGAAAGTTTATCATCCACACTAAACGCCATCGTTCCAAAAATTTCCAAAGGGGTTATTTCTAAAAGTGGTGATGGGGTTGATGGGCGATACAATCAGGATTTAGCAAAGCAAATGATGATTATTGAGATTGGTGGAATTGGTAATACTGAGGAAGAGGTTAATCGTACGATTGCTGTAATTGGTAAGGCAATATCAAAAGCGTTTGTCAATGATTCAACAAAATAGACCAATCATATTAAAAAGTGGGACTCTTGTGGGCTCACTTTTTTAATATTGTATGATAATAAAATTTCCAGAAATAATTCTCATTAATTGTCTTTCCATTGCTTCATTCTTGTCTTATAATTTTCAAGTTGGCTCGCGAATTTCATGATAAAACGTTAAATGAAGGCATATGCAAATAAAGCAAACTTACTTTTGGAGTATATACCATTTTTGGGAATGCCTCTATAGCAAATATACATATGAATTTTTAGAAGACTAAAAATGATAACGTTTCATTTTTCTCTCAAACTTTTATCGTATTTCAATCGTCAAACATATAAGTGAATAAGCAAAAATAATAGAGAGGGGATGGTTATCAATCCAAAAGGTTTATTACGTGACAACAGGTTTTATCTTGATGCAGAAGGGAATACCTTCAAAAAGCGATACTCCTTGTAGCATTTGGATGTAACTAACATCATTTAACCAAAGCCGTGTGCGGTTATTACAGATTGTGACAGCGCTTTTAGATTGACTTCTACTTTGTACAGCTAGAAAAAACCAACACATTATACCGAAACGAAATTGAGAGATTATTGAAGGAAGGAATAGTATGTCAGGCAAGTCATTAAATCATCGTTATATTCCTGGACTAGACGGGATTCGAGCATTGGCTGTATTAGCAGTTATTGCTTATCATTTTAACTTCAGTTGGGCTAGAGGTGGCTTTTTAGGAGTAGATATCTTCTTTGTATTATCGGGCTATTTAATCACCTCTACCATCTTACCTTTAAAGGGCAATCAATTAACAGTCAGCCTAAAGAAATTTTGGGTGGGACGATTTAGAAGGCTACTACCAGCTGCCTACGTTATGATTGTTACATCATTTGTTTGGGCAATGCTCTTTCATAAAGAGCTTCTCCATACTTTGCGCGGGGATGCATTGTCCTCCATTTTTTATTCAAGTAATTGGTGGTTCATTTTTCATAAACTCTCTTATTTTGATAGTTTCGGTTCTCCATCACCTTTAAAAAACCTATGGTCATTAGCTATTGAAGAACAATTTTACTTGATTTGGCCATTGCTCTTAATGATTGGACTTTTTGTTGTTAAAAAACAAAATAAACTAGCAAATATCATCTTTTGTGGTGCCCTTTGTTCAGCATTCGTAATGGCGTTACTCTATCAGCCAGGCGCTGATCCTAGTCGTGTTTATTATGGAACGGACACACGTTGTTTTGAATTATTAATAGGCTGTTGGCTAGCACTCGTTTGGCCTATGAAAAGATTATCTTCTCAAAAATTATCAGCGAACCATGTGAAGAAACTAAATACGATGAGTTTCATTGCACTTACTATTTTTTTAGTAAGCATAGTGTATGTGGATGAATATCAATCCTTTCTTTATAGAGGAGGCATGTTTTTATTTTGCTTGAATGCTGCTGTTTTGATTGCATGTATTTCTCATCCAGTCAGCATACTAGGAAAAATATTAGCATGGAAGCCATTATGTTGGATAGGCTCTCGTTCATACGGCATTTATCTATGGCATTATCCTGTCATGGTTTTAGGGACACCCATTCATGAAATTGGTAATCCTTCCTATTGGCGAATATTCCTGCAGCTTTTACTAATCCTGATGATTGCAGAGCTATCCTATCGCTTCATTGAGATGCCCATCCGGAAAGAAGGGTTCCGAGTCTATTGTCAAAAATATCTGATTTGTAATAAAAACAAGTGGGGAAGCCTTACTTTTCCACGAAAAATATCAACGGTTATGGTTCCTCTTTTTCTGCTTGTATTTTTCACAGGCATGACAGGTGTAGTGGGTGAAAGTCAGCAAAACCCATCTAAAACGCTGCCAACAACGATAAAAATTAATGGCGATGAGCCTACACCCAATCTGAACAAGCAGGACAAACAAGCTGAAGCCTCTACCGACAAGCCTTCTCAAAGTAAGGATGAGGGAGTAGAGGATGTTCAGGAGATAGAAACACCTAAGCAAGAAGAAAATAACACCATTATAGAGCCTGAAAAGGATGAGTTTTATCGTGGCATACTAGCCATTGGTGACTCCCTAATGATTGATATTGCACCGAGCTTACATAATATGTATCCGACTATTACAATCGATGGAAAAATAGGCCGTCAAGTTTCGCAAGCTGTAAAACTTGCACCAAATTATGCAAGTTTTAATCAACCTAATCATGCAGTCATTCTACAATTGGGGACAAATGGTTATTTTACGACTGACCAAATGGATGCACTCCTTGAAGCTTTTTCAAATGCCGATATTTATTTAGTGAATACACGTGTGCCGCGATCTTGGGAAGCAAAGGTGAATGAAGCTTTACTGCAAAAAGCACAGGAACATGAGCGGATAACACTAATTGACTGGCATGCAGCAGCAATCAATCACCCTGAATACTTTGCCCCTGACGGTGTACATTTAGAGAAAAAAGGGATAGAAGTTTTAACAAAGCTCATTCAACAATCCTTAAACAAATAAAATAAAAAAGGTCAGTATACACAGTTTTATCTGCGTAGCTGACTTTTTCTATATCTTAGAAAGGGAACTATTTGCTCTACCTATATTTATTCTATTAGTTGTTCCTGTATGGTAAGCTTGATATTTGATCTGTTCCATTATGTGGAAGATGGTGCGATGTCCATTCTTTCTTTTACTAATCATAGTTTAGGTTTATAAAAATGGGATTGTGTTCACCCTTTTTAGCAATATGGACGATGATATCTTTTGGAGATAGCGTGCTTTTCTTGGTTGATCAGGCGAAGATTCATCCATCGAATCTCTCCTCATGTCGAGTAGACGCATTTTCATTTCAACTGCTACACATCGAGTACTACTATAGCTGATTTGTCTGCATTTATATACTTAATACTGTAAAATTTAAAAACGACATGAAACACTGAAAGTATTGATATTATAGGCTTTCAAGTCTAGTTGCTGTTGTACTTTGCGTTATGTTCATAGTATAATTCATTATAGTTTAATTAGGAGTGGAAAAGATGAACCGAGAAGCACGTTTAAAACGACAAGAGAATATACGAAATTTCTCTATTATTGCACATATTGACCATGGGAAATCAACGCTTGCTGACCGTATTTTAGAGCAAACAAAATCTTTAACTTCCCGTGAGATGAAGGCACAGCTCCTCGACTCAATGGATTTAGAGCGTGAGCGAGGCATTACAATTAAGTTAAATGCAGTTCAATTAAAATACGAAGCAAAAGACGGCGAAGTGTATACATTTCATTTAATCGACACACCAGGACACGTCGATTTCACATATGAAGTATCACGTAGTTTAGCTGCTTGTGAGGGTGCCATATTAGTTGTGGACGCAGCACAAGGTATTGAAGCACAAACACTAGCAAATGTTTACTTAGCACTTGACAATGATTTAGAAATTTTACCTGTAATCAATAAAATTGATTTACCTGCAGCTGACCCTGAACGTGTACGTCAAGAAGTAGAAGACGTTATTGGATTAGATGCATCTGAAGCAGTATTAGCGTCTGCGAAAGCAGGTATTGGTATCGAGGATATTTTAGAGCAAATCGTAGAGAAGGTACCAGCGCCAACTGGTGATCCAGATGCACCACTACAAGCTTTAATTTTTGACTCTGTTTATGATGCTTATAAAGGTGTTATCATTTCGATCCGTGTCATCAATGGTACTGTCAAGCCTGGCGATAAAATTCGTATGATGGCAACAGGTGCGGAATTCGAAGTTATTGAAGTTGGGGTACATACACCAAAAGTTGTGCCACAGGCTGAGTTAACAGTGGGTGATGTAGGCTATTTAACCGCATCTATCAAAAATGTAGGGGACACACGTGTAGGGGATACTGTAACCTATGCAAATCGTCCTGCAGCTGAGCCATTAGCTGGTTATCGCCGTTTGAACCCAATGGTCTACTGTGGTTTGTATCCAATTGATACAGCCAAATACAACGATTTACGTGAAGCGTTAGAAAAGCTAGAGTTAAATGATTCTGCTCTACAATATGAGCCAGAGACATCGCAAGCACTTGGTTTTGGTTTCCGCTGTGGATTCTTAGGATTACTACATATGGAAATTATTCAGGAGCGTATTGAGCGTGAATTTAATATCGACTTAATTACAACAGCACCTTCCGTAATTTACAATGTTCATATGACAGATGGTACTGAGCTAAAAGTCGATAATCCATCCTTTATGCCAGACCCGCAAAAAATCGATCGTGTCGAGGAACCTTATGTGAAAGCAACGATCATGGTACCAAATGATTATGTGGGAGCGGTTATGGAACTTTGTCAAATGAAGCGTGGAAATTTCATGACGATGGATTATATTGATACATCACGTGTAAGTATTATTTATGAAATGCCATTATCAGAAATTGTCTATGATTTCTTTGACTATTTAAAATCAAATACAAAGGGCTATGCATCATTCGACTATGAACTTATTGGTTACCAGCCATCGAAATTAGTAAAAATGGATATTTTATTAAATGGTGAGCAAGTCGATGCCCTAAGCTTTATCGTACACCGTGACTTTGCCTACGATCGAGGCAAAATCATCGTAGAAAAATTAAAAGAATTAATCCCACGCCAACAATTTGAAGTACCAATTCAAGCAGCAGTTGGACAAAAAATCGTGGCGCGTTCAACAATTAAAGCCATCCGTAAAAACGTATTAGCGAAATGTTACGGGGGAGATATTTCCCGTAAACGAAAACTTCTTGATAAACAAAAAGAAGGTAAAAAACGTATGAAACAAGTAGGCTCAGTCGAAGTCCCTCAAGAGGCATTCATGGCTGTGCTGAAGATGGATGATTCGAAGTAATATTGATATAACAGGGTTTATAGGGGTTTAAGCAAATAGTTTTGTATCAGTTAGGTGGAGATTGCCACCGATTTGCCACTGCATTGAAATTGTGCAAGCAATTTAAAAATCTTTAGCGATGGAATCAAAAATATCGGCAGCATCTCTTGCCATCTTCTGTGTTAAATGGACATAGCGGTCTTCAGTAATTGCTGATCTGCTATGTCCTAATCTTTTTGAACTGTTTTTATTGGTTGTCCATTTTCAATTAGCATCGTTAATAATAATGCCGAGATACTCGTATTTATTGAGTACCTGGGTATTTGGCTACTATCAGCTACTTTTTTTCAGGTAGTTGGCTAATTTACAGTAAATCTTTTCACAGAGTCTCGAATCTCCTACTTTTAATTAAGTTATCTTCTCCTTACTCTTTTTCTTTTCTCTTCAATTTTTCTGAATAATAAATAAACTATTGTAATTATAAGATAAGATATGACAAAATTTGGTATCACATTATTATCACTTTTACTGGCTATATATACATATACCCCTACTACCACCGCTAAAATTAATGGCTTATATATTGAATTCATAATCAATCCACCTTTTCTTAGTGTTAGACATAATTCACAATATTCTCTTGGAATATATAGTTTATATATTAATATTTTAAATGTTAATCTACAATTAATTATCATATATGGAAATATTCATTTAAATTAATTTTTATGAGGTATTATTAAACTGAAAGAGTTTAATTAAGAAGTATATTATTTATGAAAATCATATAGAGAGGGGAAGTTTAATTTAAATGAGAAAAGTGTACTTGTTATTTGCGATTATCGGCACAGTATTCCCGTATTATTTTTTGGTGCAATTCTTGAACAAAAACGGATTTGATTTAGGGTTATTAGTAGATTTATTATTTGCAAACTCGATATCGACCTTCTTCGCTGTTGACTTTTTTATTTCATGCTTTGTTTTTATAATCTTTATGTTTAATGAGTCAAGAAAGTATAACATTAAAGAAAAGTGGATATGTCTATTAACTTTGTTTACAGTTGGTTTATCGCTGGCATTACCGTTATTTTTGTTTTTCAGAGAGTCATACATAAAGAAAGAAGTGTTGTTAAACTCCAATGAAAGAACGTGAAAATCTTACATTTTCTATGGTGTTGTATTGATTTTGTGTTACATGGATGGCAAACGGAGCAGGTTAGTTTAACAACCGTAAATAATTCTACAGTCCTTATTTAGATAGAGATTACATTAATTAGGGGGAGAAAATGAGTGATTTTAGAGGGATAATCTTAGAAGGCTATTCGAATGCTGGAAAAACATCAGTCTTAAAAGCGTTGAAACAACTTCACGCAAGTGATGATGCCGAACGTAGTGTCATAGTTCTCAGTGAGCATTATTCGCAAGTATTACACAAAGTAAATGGTGAATTAAAGTCGTTAAGTCGAGAGGAACACTTACAAGTCTTAAGAGAAAGAGTCACGATGTTGAAAATGTTAAATAATTGGTCAAGAGAAATTGGACAAACTCAACGTTCAAAAGGCTTATTCTTTATTTTGGAAAGGTTTCATTTAAATCATCGAGTAGCATTTTCTCATTCAATATCAGATGAAATTAAGGAATTAGAAGCCCAGTTACTTGGAATGGGAGCAAGATGTACTTTGTTAACTGTATCACCAGAGAATTTAGAGGAAAGAATAAGTAGTAGAAATCCCAATGAATGGGAAGGGAAAACCATGCAAGAAAAGAAATTAGCGTGTGAATTATTATTAGACCAACAACAAGAGTATAGGAGTCAAGCTGAAAATTCAATCATACCTACAATTGAAATAAATACTGATAATAAAGATTGGGATTCCTACGCAAGACAGATTTACTTATTCAACTAACGGAATGCTTTAATTAAATACACCATAAAAGACCACTCCAAAATGGGTGGTCTTAAATTTTTCCCCATCAAACCTATAGCAAGGCTGGGAAGCGGTCTAATATGAAGTCTAATCATGCATTTCATATAAAAGAAACCCCATATAAAAAACGTTCAGTAACTTTTAATAATTGATTAAATATAAGTGATAGTATTCCAAAAAATATAAATAGACCTAATTTGGAGAATTGGCTTTTATAATAAATGGAAATAGTTATCCAAATAAACTTTATTTGAGGTATTATTAAAAGAGTTCGAACAAAATTGAACTAGAGGGAGGAGTATGTAATATGAAAATACAAAGCGTTATTATAACAATTGTCGCACTTTTATTTGTAATTATTGCAGGGTGTAGTTCAGAGACAGAAGAAGAGTCTATGGGCGAAGTTGAAAAGGAAATTCATACGCAAGAACTAGTAGAGTCTATGTTCAGTGAGGACAGCCTGGAGGCAGCGAAAGAAAGAATAGAGGAACGGGGCGGCTCAGTTTATATGATTCCACCACCTGAGCATACTGCTATCGGCGAAAATCAATCAACTGTAGTAGAACTTAAAGAGTCGGACATTTTAGACGGAGAAGATTCTAGTTTTGAAAATTATGACAACGTAGGAGAAATACGTCTTGATACGTTAGAGCTGGACTCTACTTTTGAGGAGCAAGATACATATATAAATGTCATGCTTACAGAACTAGGAATGGAGAAAGCTTATTATGCAATGCGTAAAACTTTATTGTGGACAGCTGGTAATCCTCCAGATGGACTCGAAAAACATAGTGATGGCACTCTATCTTTTTATCTAAGTAAATACTCTGAGCTTATAAATTGTCACTTTCAGAGCGCTAACCCTGACGTGAAAGAAAAAATTATCAGAAACATGCAGAACGCTTATAAAAACAATACACCTATAATTGTCTATGGAGAATTTGAGGAGTTTCTAGACGAAGAAGGATACTCTGGCTATCGTCTTATCATACATCGAATAGGCTTTAAAGAGGTCATAAATTAATAAAAGAATTTGATAAAAATCTTGAATTATTCATGGAAATGATGTTTAGAAACCTGCCAATTAAGACCACTCTGTTGTGGGGGCTTCAATGTTTTCTTCCACCTTCATGTCACCGTGTTCAGAGAAGAAACATGACCTATAGAAAAATATAATGAGCATTTCTGCGAGCTTATTGAAAATTGTGTTGGAAAAGGTAATCGGTAATATGATAAATGCATATAAAAAAGAGGAACTTCGGAATAAAATTTGGTGCTTCCTTTGATTCCGAAACAACCATTATTTAACTCTTCAAAATGGTATAATACATACACAACGTAGTAATTAGTCATAATAATGCCCAGTTACTTGTTTTTAATTGAGTACTTGGGCATTTTTTGTTTTGGCTACTATCCTCTGCTTTTTTTCAGATAGTTTACAGTGAATCTTTTCAAAGGTCTCGAATCTCTTACTTTTAATTAAGTTATCTTTCCTTACTTTTTTCTTTTTCAATTTTTCTAAATAATAAATAAACTATTGAAATTATCATATAAAGTATGACAAAATTTAGAAGCACGCTATTTTCACTTTTACTGGCTATATATACGTATAACCCTATTACCACCGCTAATATTAATGATTTGTATATTGAAATCATATCACTTCCACCTTTTCTCAATATTAGAAATAATTTTATAGTACTTTCATATAATTTTATAATAATAGCCCTTTGTAATTGCAATCTCTTCAATTTTTGGAAAAATCAAATTATTATCAAAGTGCAATATAAAGATTTTCGAAACGCTCCGTAGCTACTTGCTTGAAATATGGAATTCAAATCCCTAACAATACATTCATCTAGATTATTTCTATTACTATGTAGGAGTTTATGACATGACTATTAAATGGAACAGAGAAGAAATACTTTTCGATACTCTATATGAAGCTGACACCTGGGCAGATTCAATTGCAAATGAAATATATGGAAGAATTTACAACGGATATGATACTCCAGATTACAAAATAGCCTATTCGCTTGCTTTTAGATTAGCTTCTATAAAAGAGTGTAGAGTTTATACAGAAAATAGTATTGAAGGTAGATATAAAGTTTGGGTCATTTTTGAAATTGAATAGTAATGATGAGGTGCTCATTTAATATTGAGTGGTTTGTAATTTAAGGTTCTTCCTTTTCATTTATTTAAATGTAGTGGTGTAGAAACTAACGAAGCAACAGTATGTCCTGAGCTTCTCTCACTCTCTCTTTCATTTCCTGGAGCTTTAAGGTATATAGGTACCCACAACTTCAAACGTTAGTTTGTCATCAACAATAATATATTTTATATCTATTTCTTTATCAGATTGGAACAACAGAATGTGTACTATTTGGATAACTGTTTCTACCTGAGCTTGCAGCGTATTGCAGTTAATTATGGTCACAGTTAAGTAGAGTTATTACTTTGGGATTGTTGGTTTAAATAGTTCACATTTGTTTCATGAATAGATTGGGTGATTGTTTAAATGAAACCAAGCATAGAATTAGCTTGATGGTCATGTTGAAGAATTTTATAATATCGTTATAGAACAGTATTTGGTAGTTGAGTTTAGATTAGTAAGTCAAGAAAGGTGAGAGGTCGTTGGGACAAATTAAAATTTATGGTGTTAAGGGAAGGTTAAATCCCATTAAGGAAACATTATCGAATATTATCCATTCTTGTATGGTGGACGCCCTTGAATATCCATTAGATAAGAAATTTCATCGCTTTTTTCCTATGGACAAAGAGGATTTTTATTTTGCAAGTGAAAGAACTGAATCATATACAATAATAGAAATTAGTATGTTTGAAGGTAGAACGATTCAAGCTAAAAAACAATTAGTAAAGCTACTATTTGAACACATAAATAACAAATTAAATATTTCACCTCAAGATGTTGAAATTACAATTTTTGAAACGCCTAAACATAATTGGGGAATAAGAGGGTTACCTGGGGATGAATTAGCACTTAATTACAAAGTAAATATTTGATATAAAGCTGCTAATTTTTTAGAGTTAATTCGACTATGTGAAATGTGCTCTGTCTTATTAATTATCTGACCACTAAAAATCGGTAAATGAAGAACCTATAAGGACTAAAATAATCTACATAACTTTATTTAATGAATGATTCTAAATAATGGTTGAAGCAATGGGTTTGTCGCTATTCACAATTTATTTACTATTTTTAGGGAGGAGAAAATTGTATGAGTTATATCATAGACATTTCACATCATCAAGGAGATATTGATTGGTCTGAAGCGGTTAAAGATGTTGATTTGGCTATCATCCGCACTCAATATGGTACAAGCACAATTGACCGTAAATACGTGTATGAAGTACAAGGTACCTTTTGGTGTTTATATTTATGTTACCTTTAAAAATGATACTGAGGCATTGGAACAAGCAAAAGACTTCTATAACAGAGCAAAAAACTATCATCCGCTATTTTATGTTGTAGATATCGAAGAAAGCTTTGGTGCTAGTGTCCAAAATATCGTACAAGGCACACAGGTGTTTATTGATTATTTAAAAAGTAAGGCTGTAAAAGTCGGGCTATATACAGGCCATCATTTTTACAAACCTTATCTGATGGATACCGTTAAAAATTATGATTTCCTGTGGATTCCTCGCTATAGTGACTCTAGCTCACCTGGACTAAAGCCAAACTTTGCCTGTGACTTATGGCAGTACACAGACAAAGGGATTGTAGCAGGTATTAAAGGAACTGTAGATTTAAACCAATTAAATGGATCTAAGTCTTTATCCTGGTTCACAGATACTGATAAGAAGAAGGAAATATCATTGTCTCAGTATGAAGAATTAAAGAAAGAAAATAAACAACTAAAACAGGAACTTACTGAAATGAAAGAGTTATTAGTTGGGATAAAATCAAATGCTATGGTATCACCAGCACATAAAGAAGATTGGGAGTGGGCCATTGAAGAGGGAGTTATACGAGGCGATGGCAAGTGTATGAATCCTACAGATACACTCACAAGACAACAAATGGCAACGATGCTCAAACGGTTGTATGATAAATTTATTAAATAATAGCATTGTCTCGCCCATAAGTACCTGAGAACTAGCAGCAAAATATTTAGCCTAATATTGAGTGTATTCGTCATAAAAGGAATCACTATTTATAGTGATTCCTTTTATAGTGCGACCAACCTGTTTGAAATTTAGTGAAACAATAGGAAAAACTTAGCTAATAAAAAAATGGGTACTCCTACAATTATTACGCCTGCAAAGAAATAACAAAACAACATAAAAACATCGAAAACCGCACCCGCTAAATCATCAATGAATTTTAACATTTCATTCCCCTCCAAACATAATAAGTATTAGCATTTATAATCTCTTTATTGCTTACCAATCATCATACTGATCCAAAGTCTTTTTTAGAGTCTTATCCCACACATCGAGAGTCCCGTAAATTTTTATTAGGATATTTTCATCATATGGTAACACTTGAAAGCTAAGTGGAAATCATACTGAGTATTCATTGTAATTTGTCATACCCTAAACCACGAACCTTATGTGTAATTCCTAATAACACCCTGTAAATCATTTGGGAAAGTGTTTTATATTGTATGCATAAAGCATGTTATTGACTAAAGATTTGTTTTTTACATAGAGGTTCTTGTGTAATCTGATAGAGCATTTTTTACTTCTATATTTGAAATGGTAGTGTTCGTTTCCATATCATATGGTGACTATTTGCTCCCCAATAGTTCTCAAGGACAAAATCAGGCTGTCCAAATTTCTTCTGCCAGATCATTTGCGCTTGTTTATATCCACTATCTAAACAAAAACTAGGAACCCTTCGATTTTCTAACGTCAGGAGCATTTTCTGTAGTAGCATGGTGCCAATCCCACGATTTTGATAGTCAGGATGAACAAAAACGGTACCGATTTCTAGACAATTGAATAGTTCCTCTTTGATCGTTTGTTGAATGATTTCGTTGGCTGCACCGCATTCGATAGTGCCTATTATGTCATTGGTTTCTTCATTTAAAGCTAACCAGAAAAATCTTTTTTTGCCCTGGCTTTCTAAGTCCATTGCTACATACTGTTTTTTCGTTTCCCACTCATCCTGTTGATCATCCACTAGCTCGGCAATTCCTTCTTTTTTATAAGTATCCCGAATGACAAGATCAAAGAATTCGTGTAACGCCTGGATGTCAGACTGTTCTGGACGTCTAATAAGTAATTTCATGATTGCTTGCTCCTTATAATGGATGTCGTTGGTGGTTTAGTAGGGATCGAACTCGTTGCACATCCACATCTAGTAAGTCATTTATATCTTGCTGTACTGCGGTCAATCGATCAAGTGCCAGCTGTAACCAATGATCGGAGGCATCATATTTTTCAGCGTGCCATAGCAACTCTCCATAGCAAATGGCAGCACGAATAAATGTGATATGGTCATTCAGCAGATTTGCCAAATGGGTGGCTTGTTTGAGACATGCTTCCCCTTGTTTTACCTTGCCATAATCTAAATAGCGAAGTGCTTTCAAAAATTCCGTGTTGGCTTGCTGTATTATCTGTTCATTCGTATGTTGCATGACAGATCGCTCCCATCCGTTATTTTTGTTCACGTTATGCATACTACCAGTCTATTTTAATGATTATAACATGTTCCCCTTATTTGGTTAATGATGGGGTATGTTAAAATGCAAGAAAGACACTTGGTCATCAAAAGGAGAGAATTCCATTGAAAGATTTAGAAAAGAAACTCGATGCAATATTACAGCAAATGCGTGATTTTATTGATGAGCTTCAGGAGCGGGAGTCAGCCTATCCCATGGTTTTTTATCATCAATCAGAAGAGGATATTAGCCAATTTGTGGATGGTGGGTGGTCATTGCCAGCAGAGTATGTTTATTTTTTGAGACATTATGTTGTTGAAAGGGTTACATGGGCTACAGGTGATTATATTAATCTAACTATCTATGGCGCAAGAGATTTAATACGTGGGCAGGAGGGCTATAATTATAATCCAGTGACAGATGAGATGATTGAGGATTGGCCACATGATTATTTAGTCATTGCCACAGATGAAGGCGATCCCTATTGTCTGGATCTATCAAGAGGTGATACGGCTGTTTTTACCGCTCCCCATGGGACAGGCAATTGGCATTTTTCAATGGCTTATGACAATTTAATTTTGTTCCTTGAAAGTGTACTGATTCCACCTAGTTTAGAAGAAATGTTGCCTGAAGAAAGTTCTGTAGCGTACTATGAACTAACTATTACTGGGGAAGGAAAAGATAAACTAAAGACATTATTGTTGCTAAAAAAATTATTATCTTATGATTATTCACAAGCGAGAAAGGCTTTAGAACAGCCCCCGCTAGTAATTTATAGGGGAGTTGAAGCAGGTGCCTTAAAGTTAGAAGCTGAGTTACAGGCTATCCGTGCAGATTTTCAAAAAAGGAAAATTAGCTTAGCTGAATTTATTGGATGAGGGAAGTTAACAAGAATGATGGATATCCCTCCTCTAAAGCAGGGAAGGAAGTGTAAGGATGAAAATTAACAAAGCATTAGCACAACATTATCAATGGGGAGCACAGTGTGATGGCTGGCATCTTGTACAAAATAGGGAGCTTAGTGTGATACATGAGCGGATGCCTGCTCAAACAGCTGAGGTAAATCATTATCACCATCATGCACAGCAGTTTTTCTTTGTTCTTTCAGGCACAGCTACAATAGAACTGAATGACCAAAGAATTGAGTTAAAGCAACATGAGGGAATTGAAGTACCTCCAAATTTACCACATCAAATGCGAAACGATTCACAAGAAGATGTAGAATTCCTCGTAATATCGCAGCCAAATAGCAGGGGAGATCGAGAGCTTCTCTAACTATACGAAAGTAAACTTCATTCTTTTGCATGAAGCCATTCTAATCAGCTACTTGTATAGTAGGGAGTGTAAAGGGGTGCTTAAAGATGAAGATTACGAAGGTAAAATTATATGTCCATGATATGCAAAAAATGGAGCAATTTTATGTTGATCTGTTAGGTTTTACTTTGTTAGAAAGAACAGCTGACTATTTTACAATTGCCGTGGGAGAAAGCAGGATGACATTTGAAAAGATGCCTTCTAAAATGCCAAAGCAGTATCATTTTGCATTAAATATTCCTAGTAACTTATTTCAACAGGCAAAGATTTGGGTAGAAGAGCATGTAGGCTTGCTGGATTCAGAGGGGCAGGATGAAGTCTATTTTGAGTTTTTAAAAGCATATGCATGCTATTTCTACGATCCAGAAGGCAATATAGTAGAGCTTATTGCAAGACAGGAAATAAATCCGAAACATGCTGAAGTTAATTTTTCTGTAGAGCAAGTGTTACATATTGGAGAAATCAATTTAACGTCAGATGACATTCAAACAATTGCTGAAAAATTAAAGAAGTATGCTATAAACCCTATAGCAAACAAGGAAATTCAACTGGATGGCCTTAATTTTCTAGGAAACTATGAAGACGGAGCCAATATCCTATTAGGACCGAGTGGACGTCTGTGGTATTTTTCTAATAAGAAAGCAGTTATCAGCCCGATTAGTATTGAAATAGACGAAGCTTTACAATTAAATATGGATGAAGAAGGGCAATTAAAGCTTCTGCAACTCTAACATCATAAACTTATTGTTGATTAAATATATGTTATTTTGTATATTTATTCAAAATAAGGAGGGTGTTATATGTATATAATCAAAGAAACAAATCCGACGATAGACTCGTATAAAGCATTGCACCAAACAACTGGCTGGAATGCAAAAGGGCAGTATACGTATGAACAATTATACAAGGCTATTTGTAATAGCTGGTTCAGTACATCTATATATGATGAAGGCAATCTAATTGGCTATGGACGTATTATCTCTGATGGTATCTATCAAACATTTATCTGTGATGTGATGGTGCACCCTGATTATCAACGAAAAGGAGTTGGCACAATGGTGATGGATGCTCTTTTAGAGCAATGTCAGAAAGAAAATATAAAATGGGTTCAATTATTTTGTGCCAAAGGTAAACAACCTTTCTATCAGAAGCTTGGATTTAAGGAACGTGAAATAGATGCTCCTGGTATGATGTTGTTCTATACAGAATGAATAAAGGAGCTAGAATCGTTGAAAGCAAAATGCCTAAAAATTTATGAATTTGGAAATCCGCAAGAGGTTGTAAGGCTAGAGAATAAAACAATCGAGCCTCCTCAAGGTCAAGAAATTCTTGTTCGCATGCTAGCCAGACCGATTAATCCCTCAGATTTAATACCAATATGGGGGAAATATGCTCATAGAATCACTTTACCAACTATCCCTGGCTATGAGGGAGTAGGAATAATAGAAGCTGTTGGACCGCTTGTTTCACCAATGATTATTGGTCAGCGCGTATTACCGTTACGGGGAGAGGGAACTTGGCAGGAAGTAGTGAAAACGCAAGCAGATTTTGCAGTGACTATTCCTGACACAATGGATGATTTTACAGCAGCACAAATGTATATTAATCCAATTACAGCCTTCGTAACATGCTCAGAGGTACTTAATTTACAATCAAACGATGTCTTATTAGTAAATGCTTGTGGCTCTGCCATTGGACATCTCTATGCTCAACTTGCGAAATTGCTAGGCTATCAACTTATTGCAGTGACACGAAGTAATCAGCATACTGAAGAATTACTGCAACTTGGGGCAGCTTTTGTCATTGATACCTCTCATATGCCACTTTACGAAACCGTTATGGCATTAACAAATGGTAGGGGAGCAGATGCAGCAATTGATTCGATTGGTGGAGAGGCTGGCAATCAGCTTGCCTTCTGCGTAAAGCCCGAGGGTATTTTTTTAGCTATTGGTCTTTTATCGGGTATTCAGGTAAATTGGACAAACATTGTGAAGGAAGCAAAGGTACAAGCGAGGATGTTTCATTTACGCCATTGGCAACGTCAGACGTCAATTGAAAAATGGCAACAAACGATGCAACAACTTATACACCTTGTACAGGAAGGCTCCTTAAAAATGATGAATGTACATGCTCGTTTTCCATTATTGGATATCCATAAGGCAATCGATGCTGTTGAGGGAACTAAAAAAGGAAAAGTATTTTTAACGAATGTTGATTAAAAAACATACTACCGTCGTAGTTGAGCTACTACGCGTAGTATGTTTTTTTATAGGGACATGAGTGTTTTTAGCTCTGGAGAAAATAGTTCATACATTGTCCTGCTCCAAAAAGTGAGCAAGTCGCTCAAAAGAAGTGAGCCTCCGCCCAGATTAAAGATTCACTAGCAATAGTAGTAACATCTCTTTAAAACTAACTAAATTAGTAATTTGAGGTAATAAAGAGGTATGATAAGGTTAGGTGTTTTTAAATAAAGGAGTACAGATGATGGAGAAGATCAACCAACTAAAACAGTCAATACAACGATTGAGTGAAGCTGATGCGAAGTCGATGCTTCTTTTAACTTTAATAAATGAACAGTCAAGAGATAGCATGTTACAGTTTTTATTACAGCAAGCTGAGGAGCGGGATTCTTCAACGGTACAAACGGTGCATATTGTATTCGGTCATTCACCTGGGGGGAGCTTGAAAGCAGCCTTTCGTAATCCTGACTATGCTAAGTCCGAGGAGATTATTGTTGTGCCAGGTAATTTTTCTGTTGGTCCTTTGAAAGATGTACATACAAGGGACGGAATTGAAGCTCGTTTTCAATGGTTGGAACAGCGCTATCTAATAGAAGATGATGGATTGATCATATGTGAGCGGGAGATGAAGGAAGCAATAGAGAAAATTAAAAATATCCCCCCTCATCAGGATATTCTGATTTGGACTTGTCAAAATGCTCATGAGCAAATAGGGCTTCGACTCGTTTTGGCGATGCTCGAACAGAAAACAAATGATATCTATGTATTAGATACTTTTCAATTATTTCATGAGTTATATACTTTACCACAGTTAGCAGAGGATCATTATCCAAGATCGACTGGAGAGGTCAGCACAGAGGATTTACTTTACTTTTATGAACATTTCCAAAGATGGCCATTAAAAGAAGCATTGAGGCACTCCCTATGCAAAGAAGGGCTAAATCTGTTAATGGATGATTACGATTGCATACATACATGGAAATATCATGAACTTTGGGGAAATAATAATGAGGATAGAGAGGATGACTTGATCATTACCTGTGCTAAACGTTTACAGGAAGAACAAGAGGAAATTCATTACCAAGTTGCAGCTAGGTTAATTGGAGAGGTACTGGGGCATATGGAAGAATTGAGAGAGGTTGAATGGATTGACTATCGTCTACGTCAATTAATTCAGCAAGGCATTTTTTCTTATGAAGGTGAGTTAAAGGGAATATTACACTATAAAGTAAAGTTAGCAGATGCAACGAACTATAATCCTTCATGATTTTTATGATATAATTTTTTTGATATAGACGGTTAGAAGGAGTGAGATCATTGTTAAAAACAGAAGTATTTGAACAATTAAAAACGGCAATGAGAGAAAAAGATACGTTAGCGAAGGGTGTATTATCTCTTTTAAAGTCAGCATTAGATTCAGCTGAAAAAGAAAAGGGAAAGGCTTTAACAGCTGACGAAGAAATAGCTATTATTAATCGAGAGGTCAAACAAACAAATCAGGCTTTAGAAGGTGCACAAACGGCTGGGCGAGCAGACCTGATTGAAAAAGAGGAAGCCAAATTGACACTTTTGAGATCCTTTTTACCAAAGCAATTATCAGAAGAAGAAATTGCAGAGAAATTAGTGGCAGCGGGTGTTGGAAAAGGAATGAACATGGGCGAAGCCATGAAAATTGCAAAACCATTGCTGACAGGTCAGGCTGAAGGTGCCGTTATTTCAAAAGTTGTGAAAAATATTATTGCCTAAACTTTTACCATTTTGGTAGGAGAGTTTTTATGGAAAGAAGAATCCGCTATGCCGAAAATGTGCATAGCGGATTTGTTATTTTTATAACTGGAATTTTTGAATGATATTGTGAAGCTGTTGAGCCATTTCAGCTAAGTTATTAGAGGAAGCTGTTATTTCTTCGATACTTGCAGATTGCTCCTCAGAGGCAGCAGCTACGTTTTGAATATTGCCTGAAGCTTGAACAGCTACGACCCCCACTTGTTCAACAGAACTAGCAATACTGCTAACACCTTCATTGATATTGGACATCACGTTATTGACATGGTCCATTTCTCTCGTCAGTGCAGTGACTTGGGTATAAATTTCAGCAAATGCCTCTCCGGATGCATTGAATGTTGTTGAGCTTTCGGCAAGATTACTGCTACTGATAGCCATTGATTTGACGGCTTGTGCAGATTCTTCTTTAATCGTTTCAATGCGTGTACGAATACTGTTAGTTGCCTCTAAAGATTGATCGGCTAATTTACGGACTTCCTCCGCTACAACTGCAAAGCCTTTACCGTGTTCGCCTGCACGCGCTGCCTCAATCGAAGCATTTAATGCAAGTAAATTCGTTTGATCTGTAATTTGGGTAATCAATGTCACAATATCCCCAATTTCATTTGTGTATGTGCTTAAACGTTCTACTACAGCTGCTGACTCTTGAATAGCCTGAGATGTTACGGCCATTTTTTCAGTAGCATCTTGGATTGTTGTGTTGCCTTTTTCTGATATAGCAGATGCTTGGAATGCCTTATCTGTTACATCGGTTACACTTGTCACTACCTCTGACATTTTGTTAGAGATGGTTGTAATATGACTATCCACTTCTTCAATCGAAGAAGTTTGCTTTTCTGAACCCGCTGCAACCTCTTGCATAGAAGAGGTTATTTGCTGAATGGATGCACTTGTCTGTTCAGAGCTTGCTGTTAATTCCTCCGACATTGCGGCCACTTGTTCAGCATTTTGAGCGATTTGTTTAATTAACGAACGTAAATCTTCCGTCATGTTTTCAATGCCTGATGAAAGCTGGGCAATTTCATTGGAACCTTTTATGTGAAGAGGTTCAACAGCCAAATCTCCCTGTGCAACTTGACCAACATAACGTGTCATTTTTTTAATTGGCTTCGTAATGCCTACACTAATAAAGTAAGCAACGATTATACCAAAAATTACAAATACAATCGTTAAAATAATACAAATCCAAAGTGTTTCCGTTTGAAGCTTAGAAATGAAGGAAGCATCCATATCTAAACCGAAAATAATATCTGTATCTTTAAATGGGATAAAAATGGATTTATGGATACCATATTCATCCTTATAAATATCACTTGTTTGTGTGTTACCACTAGCTACGGCTTCATGCATTTCTTCACTAAATACATAATCTTGCTGATGATTGTCGGTATTACTTAGAGCGACGATATGTTCCTTACCATTTGCTTTAGAAAGGATATAGGCGTTTTCAACATCATATTTTTTAACCGTTGCATTCAATTGATCTAAAAGCTTTTTGTATTTGTCAGGGCTACCATTATCCGCTGCTTTTACATCATTTTTCTCAATATCTTCAAAAATCGTTGTCGATGTAATCTCTAAAGTAGATTCAAATTGTTTAATAACAAAGTTGTCAATAATGCGGTAAGAAACGGCAAATAACACAATACTAAATAGCAAGGAAATAATCGCTATTGGAATAGTGAAACTGGCTATATATTTATAGAGTAAAGAGCTCTTAAATTTAGTGACGATACGCAATGTGAGACGCCTCCAGTACTTTAAGCTTTTGCTGTAAGAAATGAATCATATTAGAGATGTGTTCTGTCTCCGTATAAGGTGAGATAGAGAAAAATTTTGCCGCTGCAACTGGTACTTGTTGTGTTGTATCACTAGTACTAACCGTGCAAACACGCGTTGTGTCACCAAAGAATACTTCGTCTCGACCTTCTCCAATAATTTCAAAGAATGAAGCATTGATACCGTTTATGTGTTCTATTTGGTCTTGTGTATAGTGACCAGCTTGTTCAGCTTGCCAATTCATGCCGTCTGGATATAAACGAAACGCTGTGACTGGCCCAATATTGGATTCATTAACCACCTGTAGTATTGGTGTTTTCTCAGCTAATTGAGCACGGAATGCTAAGTTTACACGTACATAATTAGCTAATAATTGTTGATAACCTTCCTTACCGAATGCCTGCAATGCAGCAAAAATTGCAATGGAGCTACCCATACGAGAGCATTCTAATGTATAGCCAGTATGATAAGAGCCATAACCACGATTGCCTACATATGGCGTATCAAAGTCCTCAATATCTAGTAGCTGTAAACTTTTACCTTCCTTAATTAAGAATAGACTAGTTAAATAAGGTGTTTGGCCAAGCTTTTGGAAATCAAAGCATAGGCTATCCGCAATGGCTAGATGTTGCATACGTTCATGGATTTGTGCTAATCCTTGTAAAACCTCTGACTCGAATTGGAGTGGGTTTTTATTAAAATCATAATCATTGAAGAAGGCATAAAAACCACCTAAAGCCGAATCAGCATGAATATGTACTGGTTGTAAGTTGTATTTCTTCTCAAGGGTTGTTGTGACTTCTTTGATGGCTTGGACATCATCAATACCAAATTGATCAGTAGCACCTGTTGTCGCTACTACATAGACAGGAATACCGCCATTTTCGATGACCTCTGTCATACGTGCACGTAAGTCTTCTACATCCATCGAATGATCTTTACCTGCTTTTACACGCACTAAATGTTTACTGCCGATACCCACGGCTTCTACTGATTTTAAAAGACTGTAATGGGCATTCTCTGAAGCAAAGCAATATAAATTAGTAGGAACACCATCTTCTTTTGCTTGAGGGAATTGTTTTGCAATGGCAAGACGAAGTCCACTAAAAACAGCACCTTGTCCACCCCATGTAGTATAGCCAAAACTTTTCGTATAATCATAGCCTACTAATTTAGACATCATTGCTACTACTTTAACCTCACACTCAGCAGCAGCAGGACCATAAACATCCCATAAATTATTGCCATTCAATAGCGCATTTGTAAACTGTCCTAACACTCCAGGAATACTTGCCATCGGTAAAACATTTGTTACAAAGTTACGTGTATGATAAGGGTGTCCTTGCATTAAATGTGTCAATTCTTTTACAACTTGATCTAGTCCGATCCCAGTTGTTGGCACTTGATGCTCTTGCATAAGCTCTTGATAAAAATTAGCAGATCGCTCTTTCATTGGTCCAAGAGTTGTCTTATTTGGGTTCTTTAATTCATCTAATGAGGAAACAATTTTCTCTAATAGGGACAAAAAATTCTCTCTTTGTTGGATATTTCCATCTTCGCTCTGGAATAATTGTTGGATATTTTGCATATTCATCATCCTTTTGTAGTTCATATTTCCTCTATTTTTACTTTGATAAAAATAGGACATTATACTAAAGGTATAATAGCATATTTTAGCAGAGATGGTGATTATATTTTACTGAAAAAATATTTATAGACATTTCTGAAAAATCTAAGTTTTATTGACAAATTCTAACTATGTTACTGTAGCTTGATTTTTAAAGAAATATCTTAAAATGAAAAAGGATGATGATATTATTATAAGAAAAACTTTAAGAGCTATTACTTTTTATCTATTTGACTAGTTAAAAGAAAAAATCTGCACAAAGAAAGTGCAGATTTTAAGAATTTCGTTATAGTTTGTTTATTTTGTGGTTTCAAAATTATAGACATGCTGTGCTTGTTTTTGAATCATTACTTGGGGTGTTAATTTTAATAACTTATCTCTCAGGCTAATTAAAAAACGATTATTCATCTGAGCCATTTTGCCAATATTCCATGATTGCTTAGAGATAGTATTTACTTTTTCTTTTCGATGGGCATTGTAGTTGGCAAATGCTTGAGTGATATTTTCATACTTATTAAGATATTCTGCTAATATTCGGGCGTCTTCGATTGCTTGACATGCCCCTTGCCCCATGTTGGGTGTAACTGCATGCGCAGCATCCCCAATAAAAACGGTACGATGATGATAGAACTTATCCATTGGTACAATATCAAACACATCACGGTGGATCATTTGATGTTCATCCGTATTGTTCAATAAAGTTGGTATTGGAAAATGATATTCTTTAAAATGATTAAATAAATCAGTGGTAGTAAATTTTATATAATTAGCATCATTGGGCTTTGCATTGACAAGAGCATACCAATAGACTTGATCATTTGGTAATGGAACTATCCCAAATCGCCCCTGGGAGCCCCATGTTTCGAAAAATGATTCCTTAATATTGGGTATTCCTTTTGTAGCCATTACGCCACGCCAGCATGTGTAACCAGCATAGCGATACGAACTATTGGGAAATAGTTGCTTGCGAATAGGGGAATGAATCCCATCAGCAGCAATTAAAATGTCGCCAGTCACAATACTATTGTCTTCGAATGTCACCTGTACGCCTTGCGAATCCTGTATGACATGTGAAAAATTTTTGCCCCAATTAACAGTGTTTGGCCTTAATGCTGACAATAGAATATTATGTAAATCCTTTCTGTGGATGGAATACATGTATTGATAACTAGAAGGAATCGTAAGTTTATTAAGCATCTTTCCTTGCTCTGAAAGGATATGGAAGCCATCACTAGGTTTGCCTCTTTCCTTAATTGTTTGAGCTATCCCGAATGGCTCTAGAGCTTTTAAAGCGTTTGGTGCAATGATAATACCAGCTCCTGCAACAGTTGGTTTTGAAGCCCTTTCATAAACTGATACATCCATGTCCATTTTCTGCAGAGCTACCGCTACACTTAAACCTGCTATTCCACTGCCTACTACAATAATTTTTTTACGCATTCTTATCCTCCATTCTTTTAAATTATTTACTAATGCCTTTCCAAACAATGTCTAAATGTTTTTCAAACAAAGCTTCTATATCTTTTTCTTCTCTGTGCTGTAAAGACCAAGATAATAATGTGTGGAAATATGTGCTGATGATGGAAGAGGCGATAATAGATGTTTCGTGCTCACTTTGTAAAGTGCCATTTATTTTTGCTTGTTCAACAATGCTTTCTATACTTTTTTGTAACTTTTGAATACTGTTGTATTCGTTTTCAACTAAATAGGAGGATTTCATAATTTCCATAACAACTAGCTTCATTAACTCACTATGCTCTGTAAGCCTTTTCAATAAATCACCCAATAACACTAAAATGAGCTCTTTAGGGTTTTCTATATAGTGATAATGATTTAATTGTTTTGTTAATTTTTCTAATTGTGATGTACCTAAATAAAGTAAAATGTCATCTTTCCTTGAAAAATAATTGAAAAAAGTACCTTTAGCAATGCCACATACCGAAACAATTTCCTGAACGGTTACAGCCTCATAACCTTTTTCCTTAAATAATTGAATAGCCTGTAGAAAAATTTGCTCTTTTAACTCTTTTTTACGCTCTGCTCTTAGCATTTCTGAAACGGGCTCCTTTATAAAAAAATGACCAAAGTCAAAATATGACCATGGTCAATATAATATTAAATATTACTTTTTGCAATAATATGTCTAGCTTATTCATAAAGTTTTCAAAAACATGAAACAATCTCATGACGCTTTAAATTTGAACAGGTCATCTATCGTGACAAATGTATAGCCCTCATCCGTAAGGGACTGAAGAATTCCTTCTATTGTCTGTAGTTCGTTGTCAGTTTGATCATACATAGGGTGCAATAAAATAATGGAGCCTGGTTGAATGTTTTCCTTTACATAATTTATTTTATCCTCTGTCTTTGTAAAGAACGTGTCAGGCTCTAAGTTCCATGTAATGGTCTCGCGCTGATGTTTATTTAAGTAATAGGGAAAGCCGATTAACTTTTTACCATATGGTGGTCTTACTACGGGTGTTTCTTGATAGCCGATATTGGCAATAAGGGCATCTGTTTTTTCTATTTCATTTTTAATAAAGGAGGGGCTTTTTAATACCATACGTTTATGAGAATACGTATGATTACCAATCTGGTGTCCTGCTTCCACTATTTTTTTAGCCTCTTCTGGATGTTCTTCGATATCCTGTCCAATTAGAAAAAAAGTGGCTTTTACTTCGTAGTCCTCTAATAACGACAGAATAGAGCCAGTTTTGTCAGTTGGTCCGTCATCAAATGTCAATGCAATGACCTTTTCTTGAGTTTCAACCCGAGAGGTAATAGGACCAAATAATTGATAGTCACGTGCATTCATTAATTTATAAGCTGAAAATGCTAATGCAAAGATCAAAATAAATCCGATTCCACTATAAGCTAGTTTCCTTTTCATTCACTGTGTCCTCCCTTTCACCCTAAAGATGTATGGTTTTAATGTATGTTATCTGAAAAACAATATCAATGTTGTTACGTATTGAACGTCATTAGCTGTTTGAATACCAAAAAAATACCCATACTACAATCGAGGTGAGAACATGTATAAATTATTATCACATAACGATTTAGACGGAGTAGGGTGTGGGATTTTAGCCAAGCTTGCTTTTAACGATAAGGTGAAGATACGCTACAATTCCATTACAGCACTTGATCGCGAAATCGAATTCTTTTTGGAGAATGATCAACAGAAAACATTTTTGTTTATTACAGATCTTTCTCCAAATGAAGAGAATGAAAAAAGGATTCATGATTATTATCAGGCGACTGGTAATGTGCAATTGTTGGATCATCATAAGACAGCACTCCATTTCAATCAATATGAATGGGGAAAGGTATTAATTGAGGATGAGCAAGGCTTTTTAACGTCAGCTACATCTTTATATTATCAATACCTGGTTATCCATGGACTATTAGAAAAAACAGAAGCCGTTTCTGAATTTGTAGAGTTAGTAAGACAATACGATACATGGGAATGGGAAAAGAACGGCAATTTACAAGCGCAAAGATTAAATGCACTCTTTTTTCTAGTGTCTATTGAAGAATTTGAAGAGAAAATGCTCGAGCGTTTAAAAACAAGTGATCACTTTGACTTCGATGATTTTGAAAAGAAAATTTTAAGCATGGAAGAAGAAAAAACAGAGCGTTACATTCGGCGTAAGAAACGGGAGCTTATTCAAACTTCTTTGGGTGAATACTATGCTGGGGTTGTCTATGCAGAATCCTATCTTTCTGAGCTTGGCAATGAATTGGGAAAGGAAAATCAGCATCTTGATTATATTGCGATGATTAATATGGGCAGTAAAAAGATATCCTTTCGAACAATCCATGATCATATTGATGTGTCAGCTATTGCCGCCAAATATGGTGGAGGTGGACATCAAAAGGCTGCTGGCTGCTCATTAACAGAGGAAGCTTACAAGCAGTATGTAGTGGCAACATTCCATATAGAGCCTATTCCAGAGGATGCAAAAAGAAATCGTTATAATGTAAAAGGGTCTACGTTTGGAACTTTCTATAAAAATCAGCAAGATGAAATGTTTATGCTCTATTCAAACGATGAGGTTGATTGGATAATTGAAAAAAATAACATGCTACTGACACAATCCTTTGCGAGCTTTAATGAAGCGGAGTGGTTTTTAAAGCGAAATAAACAAGCATGGCTAGTAAGAGATGATCTCTTTGTGGACTATTTAATGCGTGAAGTCAATAAAGGTCGTCATCTACATAAAGGGATGTAATATCCTTTTATACATAAATGAATCTTCAACATAGAAGGTTATATAATGCATGATTGAGCACTACAATGAATCATAATGATTTTTATAAAAATGAGGTGTACGGTTGTCCAATGATATGATTCGAGTTGTGGATTTGGATAAGGAAAATCGGAGAAGTAAGAAGTGGCTTATTGTTGTGATCCTTTTATTAATGATTGCTAGTGGATCGACGCTGTATTTGTGGTGGGATCAGGATGTGAATTTTGAAGCCTATAAAACGGATGTGGGGAAAACAGCTAGCAATAGCTTAGGACGGTTAACATTAAATGAAGTGATTATAGATGACAATCAAATTTTACTAAATGCAACTTTCGAACCTGGAAAAGAGTTTAAGCCAGACCATCAAGTATTTTTCTTTCCGCAAATTCTTGTCAATGGGCAAGATTATATGGTTCGTAATGGAGGACAGTCCATAGCAAAGTCTGCCAACGTCTATACGATATACAATAGTATTAAAATGGATGATTTTCCGGCTGATGAACAATTAGAATTAGTTATTCGTTATAAAGATTGGAATGTTGAAACACCAATTGAGAAGCCATGGGAATTTCAGGTAGATGCTTCACAAGAGCAATTACAACAAGATCGTGAAATCTTTTCCATTGATAAAAAAGTGAAGCATGTTGATCAGCAGGAAATAACCATTGAGAAAGTTGTCTCCACACCTATTTCCACAACGATTTATTTTCATGCTGAGGAAAGTGTTGTCAATGATGCGTTACACTTTAAAATTCAATCAAAATCTGGACAATCATGGGATTTTGCAACACCCTATCCATTAAATAAAGAGGGTACAAGGTGGGGAAGTCGTGTAGATGCACTCTATCTAACAGAAAAAAAATACACTTTAATTCCAATCAATAAAGAGGGTAGTAAAGTAGGTTCTGCAATTAAAATAAAGAGAGATGAATAATGAAGTAAATTTTACAAACTTTTAATCTAAAAAAAACTGCTTTCCGTGTAAGATGAAATAAAAGATATGGAAAGTAGTTGAGAGTTTGCGAAGGCTTTGGGAGATTTTTTTTGTTGCTTTAAAATTGGGCTGTACCTCATTCGGAGGCCCAACCGCTCATCTAGGTTATTTTCAACAGGAATATGTACAGAAACGTAAATGGCTTACTGCACATGATTATGGTCAACTCGTTATGTTAAGTCAATTTTTGCCTGGTCCTGCATCTAGTCAGGTGGGGATGGGGGTTGGTTTACTTAGAGGAGGAGTAGTAGGAAGCTTTCTATCATTTCTTGGTTTTACCTTACCATCAGTTCTGATACTTATACTTTTTGCCTATTTCTCCAAGTATACAGAGTTTAAGATGGATTGGATTCATGGTTTGAAGTTAGTAGCAGTGGCGATTGTCGCTCATGCTATTTTTGATATGGGCAAAAAACTACTCTCGACAAAATGGCATTGGTTGATTGCTTTATTGACATTGATAACAGTATTGACATGGCTAAATCCATTGGCACAAATCGTAGCAATATTGATCGCTGCTTGTTTAGGCTTTCAACTACTGAAAAAAAGTGACGAGGGTAATACCTCAAAATTAGTTCATATACCCATTTCAAAAACCACGGGCATCGTTTTACTAGTACTTTTTTTCGTGCTACTCCTAGGTTTACCTATATTAGCCGCTTTATGGCATTATGAGTGGATTTCTATGATAGAGAAGTTTTATCTTGCAGGTGCCCTAGTATTTGGTGGCGGACACGTTGTTTTACCTTTACTGGAAACACAATTTGTTCAAAGTGGTCAAATAAGTACCTCAGATTTTTTAGCTGGCTATGGTATGACACAGGCAGTTCCAGGACCTTTATTTACATTTGCTGCATATATCGGTATGGTCATTGCTGGCGTTCCGGGAGCTATTATTGCTACTTTCGCAATATTTTTACCAGCGTTTTTGCTAGTGGTTGGAGCGCTACCATTTTGGATTAGCCTAAGTCGAATTGCACGACTTAGAGGTGCGATGGCAGGCGCAAATGCGGCAGTCGTTGGCATTCTAGCCGCTGCTTTTGTACATCCCATTGTGACACAAACCATCATCAGCACGTTAGATATTTTCATAGTAGCTGTCTTTTTATGGTGTTTAATTCGATGGAAAATACAGCCTTATTTATTGGTGCTGTTAGGAATTGCTGTGGGCGTCATTTTTTATACATGAAAAATCTGCACTTTCGATTGTTAGATTCTAACTAATAATCGGAGGTGCAGTTTGTTTTGTCATTACAGAATCAATATTCATTAAAAGTACCTGTGAGGTTTCATAGCGTTCCTTCTATCGATTCGTTATAATGTAGAAATGGAAAAGACTTAACGCGAAAGAAGGGATTGCTATGGCACGAGGTGTTTACATTCATATTCCTTTCTGTCATCAAATCTGTAATTATTGTGATTTCAATAAATTTTATTTTAAAAATCAACCAGTGGATGAATATATAGAAGCACTTGGAAAAGAAATGGCCCTAACAACCGAAAAACATCCTGAAACATTCCGTAACATCGAGACGATTTTTCTTGGTGGCGGAACACCGACAGCCTTATCTCCTGAGCAATTGGACAAACTACTAACGTCTATTCATACGTATATTCCAATGAATAGTGTGACAGAATTTACATCAGAGGCAAATCCAGATGAATTGTCTGCAGCCAAATTGCAGGTGTTGTTCGACGGTGGTGTTAATCGTTTAAGCATGGGTGTACAATCTTTTGACCAGGGATTGCTACAGAAGATTGGACGCACTCATAGTAATGATCATGTCTATGAAACAATCGACTTGGCTAGAAAAATTGGCTTCCGTAATATCAGCATTGATTTAATGTATGGTTTACCTGGGCAAACGATGGCGCAATGGAAGGATTCATTAGCCAAAGCTTTTACTCTTGATTTGCCACATTTCTCTGCCTATTCTCTTATTGTGGAACCCAAAACGATTTTTTATAATCAGTACGCTAAAGGGAAACTGTATTTACCGACAGAAGATTTAGAAGCGGATATGTATGATGTGCTGATGCAACAAATGGCCTTACATGGGCTTCAACAATACGAAATCAGTAATTTTGCAAAGCCAGGGTATCATTCAGAGCATAACAAGATTTATTGGGATAATGATGAATATGCGGGGTTTGGCGCAGGAGCTCATGGGTATTTAGCAGGTATACGCTATTCCAATCACGGTCCATTAAAAAAGTATATGGAAGCTGTTGAGGCAAATGAGCTACCAATTGTCCACGCACATGAAGTATCACAAGTGGAAAAAAGAGAAGAACAAATGTTTTTAGGGCTAAGAAAAACAGAGGGTGTTATGCACTCTATATATGAAGAGAAATTTAAAACACCTATGTCTGCGCATTATGATGTGGTAATAAAAGATCTAGTGTCAAAGGGGCTTTTAGAACAGGATGAGCTTGGTGTTCGCCTGACAAGAAAAGGGCGTTTTGTGGGCAATGAAGTATTTCAACAATTTTTGCTAGAAGATTGAGCGATATCGTTGACATAAAATGTGGGATTTGATAACTTAATAATAGTATTAGCACTCCTCTTAGTTGAGTGCTAACAGAGGTGATAATCATGCTAACAAATCGGCAGTTACAGATATTGCAAGTCATTGTAGACGACTTTATTGTGTCTGCGCAGCCGGTAGGTTCTCGCCAAATCTCCAAAAAACAAGGGATTACATTTAGTCCAGCCACTATTCGAAACGAAATGGCGGATTTAGAGGAATTAGGCTTCTTAGAAAAAACGCATACCTCCTCTGGTCGAGTGCCTTCGGAAAAGGGTTACAGATTTTATGTAGATCATTTGTTGAGTCCTCAAGGTATTAATTCCAAGGACATTCAACAAATTCAATCAATTTTTAATGATCGACTAGTAGAAGTAGAGCATATTATCCGAAAGTCAGCCAACATTTTATCAGAGCTGACATCGTATACTTCCATACTTTTAGGACCTGATGTCCAAAGGCATCGTGTTAAACGGTTTTCAATTGTCCCTCTTTCTAGCGACACAGCAGTAGCGATTATCGTGACGAATAATGGGCATGTAGAAAACCGCATGTTCAATCTACCACCTGACTTTACCGCTTCTGATTTAGAGAAAATGGTAAATATCTTAAATGATCGCCTTATTGGAGTTTCATTAGAAGATCTCCATAAAAGCCTTGAGGCTGAAGTGCTAGCAGTGTTACAGCAACATGTTCGATCAGCGGATGATTTTATTCGCGCACTTATCACAGCAACAATGCATAATTCAGAAAGTAAAATTTTCTATGGTGGAAAAACGAATATGTTCAACCAACCAGAATTCCATGACTTAAATAAAGTCCGGATGATTTTGGACTTAATGGAGACGACTAGCCAAGTGCAGTCACTTTTCCATCCGAATGAATCAGGTATTCATATTCGGATAGGCTCAGAAAATAAACAACTAGAAATGGAAAATTGCAGTGTCATTACCACTACCTATTCTATTGGTGATGATCAACAGGGAGCCATTGCTATTATTGGCCCTACACGTATGGATTATAAGCGTGTTGTGGCTTTATTAGACGTAATGCGCTTGGATTTAACACAAGCCTTTATGAAGAATCGTAGTGAATGATAATGAGGAGGATTCAAGTGACGGAAACAACGGAAAACAAAGATTTAGTACAAGAAGATGTACAAGCTGAAACGACAACTGAGGAAGTAGAGCAAACAGAAGTTCAGGAAGAAGTAGAGTTATCAATTGAAGAACAGTATGAGGCTAAGCTGGCTGAACTACAAGCAAAGCTGGCTGACGAAGAAAATCGTCACCTACGTTTACGTGCTGACTTCGATAATATGCGTCGTCGTAATCAGTTAGACCGTGAGGCAGCTGAAAAGTATCGCGCCCAAAGCTTACTATCTGATCTATTACCAGTCCTTGATAATTTTGAACGTGCTTTACAAGTAGAGACAACTTCTGAAGAGACTGCATCGATCATTAAAGGAATTGAAATGGTGTATCGCTCTTTAATTGAAGCAACAGAAAAAGAAGGTCTGCAAGTGATTAAAGCTGAAGGTGAGCAATTTGATCCAACGATTCACCAAGCTGTTATGCAAGAACAAGATAGTGAAAAAGAAACGGGTATCGTCTTACGCGAACTACAAAAAGGGTATATCTTAAAGGATCGTGTATTACGCCCAACAATGGTATCTGTGAACGAATAGTCTTTGCACTATTTAGTCAATTAAAATTAGTTAGAAAACGCATCCCTTGCGTTGACATAATAGGAGGAAATTTTAATGAGCAAAATTATTGGTATTGACTTAGGAACAACAAACTCTTGCGTTTCTGTACTTGAAGGTGGAGAACCAAAAGTAATTCCAAACCCAGAAGGAAACCGTACAACGCCATCTGTTGTTGCCTTTAAAAATGGTGAACGTCAAGTTGGTGAAGTGGCGAAACGTCAATCAGTAACAAATCCTAACACAATCATTTCTATTAAATCAAAAATGGGTACGGCTGAAAAAGTAACAGTAGAAGATAAAGACTACACGCCACAAGAAGTATCTGCAATGATTCTTCAATATTTAAAAGGCTATGCTGAAGACTACTTAGGGGAAAAAGTGACAAAAGCAGTTATTACAGTTCCTGCTTACTTTAACGATGCACAGCGTCAAGCAACTAAAGATGCTGGTAAAATCGCAGGTCTAGAAGTAGAGCGTATCATCAACGAACCAACTGCTGCAGCTCTTGCTTATGGATTAGATAAACAAGATCAAGATCAAAAAGTATTAGTATTTGACCTTGGAGGCGGTACGTTTGACGTGTCTATCCTTGAGTTAGGTGACGGTGTCTTTGAAGTACTAGCTACAGCTGGTGATAACAAACTAGGTGGAGATGATTTCGATGACGCTATTATCGAATATCTAGTAGCTGAATTCAAAAAAGAAAATGGCATTGACTTATCAAAAGATAAAATGGCGATGCAACGTTTAAAAGATGCAGCTGAAAAAGCGAAAAAAGATTTATCTGGTGTAACATCAACTCAAATCTCTCTACCATTCATTACAGCTGGAGAAGCAGGTCCATTACACTTAGAAATTTCTTTAACGCGTGCGAAATTTGACGAAATTACTTTACCATTAGTAAACCGTACAGTAGGACCAGTGCGTCAAGCATTATCTGATGCAGGTTTGTCAACTTCTGAAATTGACCAAGTTATTTTAGTGGGTGGTTCTACACGTATTCCAGCAGTACAAGAAGCAGTACGTAAAGAAACAGGGAAAGAGCCTCACCGTGGTGTTAACCCTGACGAAGTTGTTGCAATGGGTGCTGCAGTACAAGGTGGCGTATTAACAGGTGATGTGAAAGACGTTGTATTACTTGACGTAACACCTCTTTCACTTGGTATTGAAACAATGGGTGGCGTGTTCACAAAATTAATCGACCGTAACACAACTATTCCTACTTCAAAATCTCAAGTTTTCTCTACAGCAGCTGATAACCAACCAGCAGTAGATATTCATGTTCTACAAGGTGAGCGTTCAATGGCAGCTGACAATAAAACATTAGGTCGCTTCCAATTAGCAGATATTCCACCAGCACCTCGTGGTGTACCTCAAATCGAAGTAACATTCGATATTGATAAAAACGGTATCGTATCTGTAAAAGCAAAAGATCTTGGTACGAACAAAGAGCAAACAATTGTGATTCAATCTGATTCTGGTTTATCAGAGGAAGAAATTGAACGCATGGTAAAAGACGCTGAAGCTAATGCTGAAGCAGATGCTAAACGTAAAGAAGAAGCAGATCTTCGTAACGAAGCAGACCAATTAGTATTCCAAGTGGATAAAACAATTGCTGACCTTGGTGAGCAAATTACAGAAGACGAGAAAAAATCTGTGGAAGATGCTCGTGACGAATTGAAAAAAGCGCTTGAAGCTGGTGAATTAGAAGGTATTAAAGCAGCTAAAGAAAAACTAGAAGGCGTATTACAGCCACTAGTGATGAAAGTTTACGAACAAGCGGCAGCAGCTGCTCAAGCAGCTCAAGGTGGCGATGCAGGTGCAGACACTGGCGCTGGTAAAAAAGATGACGGTGTTGTAGACGCTGAATTCGAAGAAGTAAAAGATGATAAATAAGAAGTAACACAGTAAAGTGAAAAAGCCAAAGACCGCTTGCGGCTTTGGCTTTTGTCATGATGTGAGGTCACTTCACGTAAATGCACCATTTATGGGATAGTTGCATACGTTAGCTGCTAGGAAGTGAGTATCTTCATTTTTGGAACTTATAGAACCTTTAATCGAAAAAATGAGGCAGTTTTTTCAACTGCATGTTACAATAGATTTTATGCAAACAGAGCGGAGTGTGAATCATGGAGAAACGCGATTATTACGAGGTGCTTGGTTTAACAAAATCGGCTACAAAAGATGAGATTAAAAAAGCATACCGTAAATTATCAAAACAATATCACCCTGACCTTAATAAAGAGCCAGGTGCAGATGAAAAATTCAAAGAAATCGCTGAAGCATATGAAGTATTAAGTGACGACCAGAAAAAAGCACGCTACGACCAATTTGGTCATGAGGATCCGAATGCTGGTTTTGGTGGTGGCTTTGGAGGGGGCGGCTTTGGCGGCTTCGAGGATATTTTCAGTTCATTCTTTGGCGGAGGTGGTCGCCGTCAAGATCCAAATGCTCCACGTAAAGGGGATGATCTGCAATATCGTATGAACATCCAATTTGAGGAAGCAATTTTTGGAAAAGAAACAGAAATAGAAATCCCGAAAGATGAAACGTGTGAAACATGTCACGGTTCAGGAGCAAAACCAGGCACGCAACCAGAAACATGTTCGACATGTAAAGGTGCAGGTCAAATCAATCAAGCAGTGGATACACCATTTGGTCGTATGATGAATCGTCGTACATGCTCAACATGTCATGGAACAGGTAAAATTATTAAAGAAAAATGTACGACTTGTCGTGGAGAAGGAAAAGTCCAAAAACGTAAGAAAATTAAAGTGACGATTCCAGCAGGTGTGGATGATGGACAACAAATTCGTGTATCTGGTCAAGGTGAACCAGGTATAAACGGTGGACCTGCAGGGGATTTATATATTATGTTCCGCGTTCAAGGTCACAAGGATTTTGAACGAGATGGAGACGATATTTACTTCGAGTTGAAATTAACATTCCCTCAAGCAGCACTTGGGGATGAAATTGAAGTACCAACAGTCCATGGGAAAGTAAAATTACGTATTCCAGCTGGAACACAGTCAGGTGCTCAATTCCGTCTAAAAGATAAAGGTGTTAAAAATGTTCATGGTTATGGTATGGGTAATCAATATGTGACAGTAAAAGTGATGACACCAGAAAAATTAACGGAAAGACAAAAACAATTACTACGAGAATTTGCAGAAATTAGTGGCGATATCCCTGAAGAGCAAGGTAGTTCACTATTCGATAAAATTAAGAAAAAATTCCAAGGTGAATAATTAGAGGAGCTGAAGAGCTACGTGAAGTGGTCAGAATTATCCATTCATACAAAAAATGATGCGGTAGAAGCAATTTCGAATATTTTGCATGAAGCAGGTGCAAGTGGTGTTGTCATCGAAGATTCTGCAGAGTTTGCGAAGCCACGTGAAGATCAATATGGTGAAATTTATGCGCTAAATGAAGATGATTTTCCGAAAGATGGCGTGATTGTTAAAGCTTATTTATCGGAGTCTAGTTTTTTAAATGAAACAGTCGAAGAAATAAAAGCAGCTATCACAAATTTAACGAACTTTAACATTGATATTGGTGAAAATGTGGTATCCATTGTGGAAGTCAATGAAGAAGATTGGGCAACTGCCTGGAAGCAATACTACCATCCTGTTAAGATTTCTGAACGCTTTACTATCGTACCGACATGGGAGGAATACACACCTGTTTCAACAGATGAACTAATTATTGAATTAGACCCTGGTATGGCATTTGGTACAGGTACTCACCCAACAACGGTAATGTGTTTACAAGGACTTGAAAAGGTCATTAAAGAAGGGGATACGGTTGTTGATATCGGTACAGGATCGGGTGTATTGTCTATTGGTGCAGCATTACTTGGTGCCAAAAGTGTGCATGCGCTTGATTTAGATGAGGTTGCTGTACGTTCAGCGCGAGAAAATGTAGCATTAAATAAAGTGGAAGATAAGGTGGCAGTGTTCCATGGTAACTTATTGGATACTGTAAAAGAACCAGCAGATGTAGTAGTCGCTAATATTTTGGCTGAAATCATCATGTCCTTCACAGATGACGCTTATACAATTGTAAAACCAGGTGGATTATATGTCACTTCGGGCATCATCGGTGCAAAACGAGATGATGTGAAAGTAGCACTAGAAGCTTCAGGCTTTGTGATTGAAGAAGTATTATTAATGGAAGATTGGGTAGCCATTATTGCCCGTCGTCCACTATAACATGACTGAGGAAGCGCCAAATCGTGAGCCGTGTGCTTGTGATTTGGCGTTTTCCTTTCTTGCTAGAAAGGACTGTGTGACATGCAACGTTATTTTATTGATACAGCTATCGAAAATGCACGTATTAGTGGAGAAGATGCACGGCATATTGAACGAGTGATGCGTATGAAGCAAGGCGACAACATTGTAGTTGTTGCACAAAACACTGCGTATATATGCACAATTGAAGGATTTGAAGGGGATGAGGTTGTCATTGAAGCGACTGGACAAACAATCCCTTCCCCAGAGTTACCCATTCAAATAACAGTAGCATGTGGTTTACCGAAGGGTGATAAGCTGGAGCTTATTACCCAAAAAGCCACAGAGCTAGGAATGTTTGCTTTATTACCCTTTGAAGCTGAGCGCTCCATTGTGAAATGGGACAAGAAAAAAGGAGCAAAAAAGCAAGAAAGATTACAGAGAATTGCTAAGGAAGCTGCGGAACAAGCTCACCGTACGCATATTCCAACAGTTTATGAACCTATATCATTTAAACAGCTAGTACAACAAATAGATCATTTCGATGCCGTTTTTATTGCTGATGAAGAGGATGCAAAGGCTGAAAAGCGCACAAGGTTTGCGGAGAAGCTAAAAAACGTGTATGATAAGAAGTCGAAATCAATGCTTATTATCTTTGGTCCTGAGGGGGGCATTTCTCGTCAAGAATCAGAAGCGCTATTACAAGCAGGCGCTCAAACGATGTCATTAGGACCGAGAATTTTACGAGCAGAAACAGCGCCATTATACGCACTGTCTGCCATATCCTATGAATTTGAATAACAGCTATGTATAATTTATTATCAACATAACTTAGAGAAAACCACTTAATATTATTAAGTGGTTTTTTTACGTAAATCATATTTGAAGGGGGTCTGCGTTAAATCCCTGCTTAAATGGAGTTTTAGCCCATTGTGTAAGATCAACCGGGAAAATCACAACCTCAAACATTCCAAATAAAATATGTAAAAGAACAAGTTCAATGTCCATACATAGATTTAATTGCGACATACTCTAGCGATAGGAGAGCTCACTAATACTATATTGAAATGAGGGAATTTTTTGAGTGAACAATTTAATCAGATTCAACCTTGTCCAGTAACATCAACTGAACAAATACCCTTAACGAATGAGATTACACCACTCGTTACTACACCACTTACGACGCCAACTATTAAAATTCCAGTTGTACTGGCAGAACCAACACTGCAAATCGTTGTCGAGTCGGATATTACACTTAGTCCTGCAGCGACAGAGATTAAACGAGTGAAAAAGAATGTCTTTCTAAATCAAGTGAAATTGGTACCAGTTAGCTTTGCACGTATTGCTAATACTGATTTCTTTAGAGTAACACGAGCTAAATTATTTGTAGCAGGACATATTCGGAAAAATATCGAATATGCTTCATCATCATGTAATGGGGCACTTCAGGATAGAATTGCTGATGTTCCGTTTTCAGGTTTTACAGATCTTATATTTCCGCAAACAGCAGGAGGCCCTACACCAATTTTAGGCATTTCTGAGTTTGCCGAAGCGAACTTCCTTAACGAAAGAACACAAATGGATGCTCGATTAGATAAGGCTTTCTTCCAAAATCTCGTTAAATACAATGAACAACCATTTGGTGAATTAGTAGCAGCCAATTTCTTTGAACTTGATTTTTCACCGATTATGGCAGCTCCTGAAGAAGCATTCAGCACATTACGTGAAAAAATTGTATTAGAACTTACTGTAAAAGTATTGCAAGTTCAACAAATCCGTTTGGGCGCTGGAAGTAGTGTAGTAACACCTGTTCTACCAGGGCTTACTCCACCAGCAACACCAATTGTTCCTGATATTATTCCGCCTACTGAGCCTTGTTAATTTTTTTATGTAGTGGAGTAAAAATGGTAACAATAATACTGATATAAAATCAAATATGTTGTTGGGCAGTTGAAAGTTCACTTTTACTCGAACTTTTAACTGCTTTTTTTTGGCAAGATAAGGACATGCGCCTTCCAATTGTATCTCATAGTGGGACTGTGACAAAAGTAAAAATATTGCATAATATGGATTGTAATTAGTATTGTAGATTTTCAATTGTCCTAACATAATCGCATCAGAAGAATTAGCTAATGGATTAAAAATTGATTGTTATGCTTTTTTTGTCAAATCATTATTTGGGAGTGAATGAATGGCAACTCCATGGATTAATTTTAGAGAGATGAAAAAAATATCCTCTAAACAAAATAAATACACTGAGTGGAGGTATCAAACTAAAATAGATGACGAATCTCCATTTGAACAGACTTTTAATGGAAATAATAATCTGCTTGATGAAATAGAAGATAAACCAATTACAGAGGAATCAACTTTAACAGACCATATAATCTCTAATGAAGAGCTCCCCGAACCTATGGAGCCGATTATTGAGGAAGAAAACGAACATCACCCAAATTTTGAGAATTTCAGGGAGGATGCTAGCTTAGCAGAGCTATTAGCATCTAATGAAGATCTACCTATATCTAAAGAAACAAATGTTGAGCAAGAAAACGAACATCCTCTAGATATCGATGAGAGTCACACAAAAGTGACCTTAATAGAGCAATTAGCGTCCATACCCATACCTATAGAAGCGAATGTTAAGGAGAACGAAGAAAATTTCCGACATATGGATGAGAACCATGTAGAGGAATTAACTTTAGACCAGATAGCATGCAATCAAAGTGTACCCAGTCCAACAAAGGTAGAAATTGACCATCTACTAGATAGTGATGAGAACTCCCTTGAAGAACAAAATTCAACAGCCCAATCAGACAATAATCCAAAATCTTTCAATAGAGCTCTGTCAGAGGCTGAAAATAATATGCATTTGGATGATATAGCAGAAAAGGAGAAAAACAATCCTCCAAATCGTAATAAAGAGATTGCAAAGTCTTTACAAGGAGAAGTATGCACCATTATCCAAAAAAGTCCCTTTTCTACTTATGTAGAAATTAACGATTTTCTTCATGCTCCTATTTATGGTGAAAATGTTCAAAATACAATATTTGATTTTCTTGATTTAAATGATAACCTATCTCCCCAACTTCAGACGAAGCTACTCCAAACGATTTCGATTTACCCTGAACAACCAGATTGTCGTTTGGTTAGCTCCAACATTAATCAAATGATTTCTTTAATGAGAACGGATACTAATAAAAAAAATGGTAGTGAGCAGCATCCGTTTAAATCAGTAGTAGTTCCCTTACATAACTCACAAGCAATTAAAAAAGGAGAAATTAACTCCTCTGAGCCTTTTATACATATACGAGTTCCTGTTGTGCTAGGGGAATACAAAATAGAAATATGTATGGAGGAAAAAATTGCTTTTGATAAAGGAATTGAAGAGGTTAAAGAGATCACAAATGAGGTAGTACTATCCGATTGTAGATTTGTACCTATTCATAGATCCCAGTCATTGGGAAATGGAACAAGAACTGTATTAAAGGGGAATTTATTTATAGAAGGCTACATACAGCATAATATTGAGTATAGGGTATCTAATACGCAAAATAAGTCAGCCATTCATCCCAATCGATTGTGTCAAAATATAGTATTAGAATTAATTATCCAAATGTTACAAGTACAAAAAATTAAAGTACTGTTTGACTGGCAAGGTAATGGAGGGTTATAGAAATTTATCCCTTAATTCAAATAAAAAATAAAACTAATATATACGTCCATGTATAGATTTAAATGCTACATATTCTAGCGATAGGAGAGCTCTCTAATACTAAAAAAATGAAATGAGGGAATTTTTTGAGCGATCAATTAGAAAGCCAATTTCAACCTTGTCCTGTAACATCAACTGAACAAATTCCATTAACGAATGAGATTACACCAGTAGTCACTACACCAGTTACAACGCCAACTATCAAAGTTCCAGTTGTATTGGCAGAACCAACACTGCAAATCGTTGTTGAGTCGGATATTACACTTAGCCCTGCTGCTACAGAAATCAAACGAGTGAAAAAGAATGTCTTCCTAAATCAAGTGAAACTTGTACCAGTCAGCTTTGCACGTATTGGTGGCACTGATTTCTTTAGAGTAACACGAGCTAAATTATTTGTAGCAGGACATATTCGGAAAAATATAGAATATGCTTCATCAGCATGTAATGGGGCACTTCGAGATAGAATTGCTGACGTTCCATTTTCTGGTTTTACAGATCTTATTTTCCCACAAACACCTGGAGGCGCAACACCAATCTTAGGCATTTCCGAGTTTGCTGAAGCGAACTTCCTTAACGAAAGAACACAAATGGATGCTCGATTAGATAAGGCTTTCTTCCAAAATCTTGTTAAATACAATGAACAACCATTTGGTGAATTAGTAGCTGCCAACTTCTTTGAACTTGATTTTTCACCGATTATGGCAGCTCCTGAAGGGACATTCAGCACATTACGTGAAAAAATTGTCTTAGAACTTACTGTAAAAGTATTGCAAGTTCAACAAATCCGCCTTGGTGCTGGCAGTAGCGTAATAACGCCTGTTCTTTTAGGACTTACACCTCCTCCTAGTCCTTGATAAATGCTAGTTTAGAGGACAGTAGAATATTATAATATATTAACAAAGCTGGTAGTACAGATGGATATTTTGTTTGTACTACTAATTTTCTTATAGGAGCTGTAAATCTTTAAAAGCATTTATCAATATTATGAAAAATCAAATACAAGTGAATGATTAGCTTCATTAAAAGGAAAAAGGGTTGCCATATAAAATGAGCAACCCTTTTTTCACTATTTATTTCACTGTTTCTAAAACGCGTACAAATTGTCCTTTTGAGTGAGGGTAGCCTGCTTGTGTAATTTTTACTTTTACAAGTTGTCCGATTAGACTTTCTGGACCCTCAAAAACTACTTTTAAGTAATTGTCTGTATAGCCTGTTAGAAGGCCTTCTTCTTCACTGTCATCATGCACAAATTCTTCAGGGATAACTTCTAGCACTTGATCTTCAAAACGAGAAGCATACTCTTTTGCTAGCTGATCGTTTAAAGAGATGAGTCGATGCACACGCTCATTTTTAATGTCTTCATCAATTTGATCTTCCATACGTGCAGCAGGGGTTCCTGTACGAGGAGAGAATGGGAAAACGTGCAGCTCAGAAAATTTATGATCGCGAATAAAGTTATATGTGTCCATAAACTCTTCCTCTGTCTCACCTGGAAAACCAACGATTACATCAGAAGTAACAGCTAAATCAGGTAAAGCCTCATGTAATTTTGTTAAACGTTCACCGAAGAACTCCATTGTATATTTACGACGCATACGTTTTAATACCGTATCAGAACCAGATTGAATAGGGATGTGTAAATGATTCACGACAATCTTTGATTCACGTAGTACTTCAATTACTTCATCTGTTAATTGACTAGCCTCAATAGATGAAATACGAAGACGCTTTAAGCCTGTTACATTGGCCTCTAAATCACGTAGTAATTGAGCAAGATTATAATCTTTTAAATCCTGACCATAGCCACCTGTATGAATACCAGTTAAGACAATTTCAAGATAACCAGCATCTACTAATTGCTGTGCTTGATGTAACACTTCTTGTGGGTCACGAGAACGCATTAAACCACGTGCCCATGGAATAATACAAAATGTACAGAAATTGTTACAGCCTTCTTGGATTTTTAACGAAGCACGTGTACGGTCTGTAAATGCTGGTACATCTAATTCTTCGTATACTCGGTTTTTCATAATATTACGTACAGCATTAATCGGTTGTCGTTCCGCACGATATTGTTCAATATAACCAAGTAATTTCGTACGATCTTGTGTTCCAACAACAATATCAACACCAGGGATTGCCATAATTTCTGCAGGGGATGTTTGTGCATAGCATCCCGTTACACAAATAACTGCATCCGGATTTTGGCGAATTGCTCGACGAATAACCTGACGTGATTTTTTATCTCCAGTATTCGTAACTGTGCATGTATTAATGACGTAAACGTCTGCTTGTTGATCAAATTCTGTTCGATCATAGCCTTCTTCTTTAAACAGCTGCCAAATTGCTTCTGTTTCGTAATGATTTACTTTACAACCTAGAGTATGAAAACTCACGATTTTTGATCGCTCGTTACTCATGATATATATCATCCTTTCAATTCACATTACCTTGTGTTTCCAAACATTTAATAAGTTTTTCGTTGTACATATTTTAGATACGTGATTTATGATAACATAATCCTTATAAAATCAGTACATATAAGATTTTTTTGTGAAATAATTAAGTTATCACTTTCTATATAATCTTTTGAGGACTTCAGATAAACATGACTCGTTCTGTAATGTTTATATTTGGGTGTTCATTATATAGAAAGAAATTAGACGCCATCGCGAAAAAATGATATGATTCGAAGAGGTACGTACATCTTATTTAATGAAGGAGCGTTCAACAATGGAAAAAAATTTTGCACGTATGATTGATCATACATTATTAAAGGCTGAGGCAACAAAAGAACAAATTGAAAAATTATGTGCTGAAGCTAAACAATTTAACTTTGCTTCTGTTTGTGTAAATCCAACTTGGGTAAAGCGAAGCAGTGAATTATTACAGGGTACAGACGTGTTAGTTTGTACGGTTATCGGCTTCCCACTTGGTGCCAATACACCAGCAGTCAAAGCATTTGAAGCAAAAGACGCCATTGCTAACGGTGCAAAAGAAGTAGATATGGTTATTAATATCGGTGCGTTAAAAGATAAAAACTATGACCTTGTACAAGCAGATATCGCAGCAGTGGTAGAAGCAGCTAAAGATAGCGCACTTGTAAAAGTCATTATTGAATCATGCTTACTAACAGACGAAGAAAAAGTGAAGGCATGTGAGTTAGCTGTAGCAGCGGGTGCTGACTATGTGAAAACATCTACAGGTTTTTCTACTGGTGGAGCAACAGCAGAGGATATCGCGCTTATGCGTAAAACTGTAGGTCCAGAACTTGGTGTAAAAGCATCAGGTGGTGTTCGTAGCTTAGAGGACATGAAAAAAATGGTAGAAGCAGGTGCGACTCGTATTGGGGCTAGCTCTGGTGTAGCTATTATGAATGGTTTAATTGCCGACTCCAACTATTAATATTATCTTTTTATAGAGCCATAAGCTCATGTGTACATTGACATGAGCTTATGGCTTCTTTGTGTTTAATCAGCATAATAATTTTCTATGCACATATACTCCACTGATGAATGTAAATACAGAAAGGAGGATGTCATGTTTACACAGTATAAGTCTTGGAGGCCCTATATTAGCCCCTTTGATCCTTGTAAGCCTATAGAAGTTAAGTATTATGCAACACCCCCACAACTATATATGGGTTTTCAACCACCTGGACTTCCACAATTTCCAACCGCAAGAGAAGCGCTAATGGCAGGAACACTATGGCCACAGTTGTTTAGCCCATACCCATTTCCCCTAAAAGGAGGGAGGAAGCATGACTAAAAAGATGCCGCCCGAATTTTATAAGCAATTAGAAGAAATACAAGCAATTGATTTCGTCATTGTTGAATTAAACCTCTATTTAGACACTCATCCACACGATTATGACGCCATTCAGCAATTTAATGAAAATACAGAGAAAAGTATGAAACTTAAAATTGATTTTGAGCAAAAATATGGACCACTCATGAATTTTGGGAGAAGCTATTCGAATTATCCTTTTAACTGGATTGATACACCATGGCCATGGCAAGTCTAAACAAAAGACTAGGAGGAAAAATCTTTGTGGTATTATGAAAAGAAACTCCAGTATCCGGTAAAAGTTAGTACATGTAACCCAATGCTTGCAAAGTTTTTAATTGAACAATATGGAGGAGCGGATGGGGAACTGGCAGCAGCTCTACGCTACATGAATCAGCGCTATACGATTCCTGACAAAGTAGTAGGGTTATTGACCGATATAGCAACAGAGGAATTTTCACATTTAGAAATGATTGCCACGATGATTTATAAGCTAACAAAAGATGCAACACCAGAAATGCTGAAAGAAGCTGGATTGGGTGATCATTATGTAAATCACGATCGGGCTCTATTTTATCAAAACGCCTCGGGGGTACCATTCACAGCAACCTATATTCAAGCAAAGGGTGACCCTATCGCGGATTTGTATGAGGATATAGCAGCCGAAGAAAAGGCACGTGCCACATATCAATGGATTATTGACTTATCAGATGATACGGATTTAAATGATAGCTTGAAGTTTTTACGTGAACGGGAAATTGTTCATTCCCAGCGCTTTAGAGAGGCTGTTGAAATTTTAAAAGATGATAGAGATCAAAAGAAAGTTTTCTAAGACAAAAATGGCAGGCTGTATCAAGGTGAACTTGACACAGCCTTTTTTGCGGTTACTGAATATTTGAGAATAAGCTAAGATCTTTTCGATGACCAATCATTACTAATAAATCTTCCTTTTCAATAATTTGCTCAGGAGAAGGGGAGATAATAATTTCACCTTCGCGCACAATCGCAATTACACTGACGTTATATTTTGCGCGCAAGTCTAAATCCCGAAGGTTTTGTCCAGCCATTTTGGAAGGAATCATAATTTCTTCAATGCTGTATTCCTTTGATAATTCGATATAATTCAACATATTTGGGGATAGGAGTTGATTAGCTACACGTTCACCCATATCTCTTTCTGGGTAAATAATCCAATCAGCTCCTACTTTATCTAACACTTGCCCATGTCTTTTACCAAGTGCCTTTGCGATCACTTTTTTGATCCCTAGCTCTTTTAATAAAGAGACGGTTAAAATACTAGATTGCATATCATTACCGATCGCTACGATAACACAATCGAAGTTACCAATACCAATCGATTTTAAGGCTTTTTCTTCTGTTGTATCTGCAACCACAGCGTGAGTCACATAGGGTTCGGCATCCTCTACTCTTTCTTCATTTATGTCAATTCCTAATATTTCCTGTCCAGCTTCATGCAATCTGCGAGCGACGCTTGTTCCGAATCTACCTAAGCCAATCACAGCGTATTGTTTAATGGTCATAGCGTTCTGTCTTCCTCACATTTGGTTATCCAATCATAATATTTCCTTTTGGGTGGCGGAAACTCTCTTTTTTTCTTCGTTTTGCAATGGCAAAAGCAATGGTTAGTGGTCCTACTCTTCCTGCGAACATTGTAATAATCAGAAGAAGACGACCAGCAGGTGTTAGCTCTGGAGTTAGGCCCATCGAAAGACCAACAGTACCGAACGCAGAGGTAGCCTCAAATAAGTACATCATAAAGCTATGATGCTGTTCCGTGATACTGAGAATAATCGTCACGACTACAACAATTAATCCTCCACACATTGTAACCGTCAAAGCCTTTAAGATAGTTTCAGTAACAATTCTACGTTTAAAGAGAACGACATCTTCTTTTCCTCGAATTTGTGACCACATAGTAGCTACTAAAACAGCAAAGGTTGTGATTTTAATACCTCCAGCAGTCGACCCAGAGCCTGCCCCAATAAACATGAAAAGAATCATTAAAAATAATGTAGAATGCGTTAAGTCCCCAATAGCCAGTGTATTGGAGCCAGCAGTTCGTGGTGTAACCGCTTGGTAAAGGGAACCTAATACTTTACCCCATTCGGATAATGGTCCAAGAGTTTTTTGGTTGCCATACTCAAACAAAAATATCAAAATGGTTCCGCTAACAGTGAGCAAAAGTGTCGTTACTAAGACTATTTTTGAATGTACAGAAAGCCTTTTAGTTACACGATATTCATACAATTCATTCATCACAATAAAGCCTAATCCACCGATTGTAATAAGAGCACAGATGGTGAAAACAACAAAGGGGTCATCAACATAGGCAGTCATTCCGTTAAAGCCACCCATTAAATCGAAGCCCGCGTTGTTGAAGTTGGATATGGCATGAAAAAATCCAAAATAAAGGGCCTTTCCAATAGGCATATCAAAAGAAAAACGAATCGATAGAATTAGACCACCGATTATTTCAATACATGCTGTAAAGAGTAATATTCTTTTCACTAATCGAACAAGACCAGCAATGGAGATATTATTAAATGCTTCTTTAAGCAGCAGTCTTTCTTTTAATGAAATTTTCTTTCCAAGCAGTAAAAATAATAATGTGGCAAATGTCATAAATCCTAAACCGCCAATTTGGATTAAGAATAAAAGGACCACTTCGCCAAAAATAGAGAAGGTATCACCTGTATCAACTACAATTAAACCTGTGACACAAGTAGCTGATGTAGCAGTGAATAAAGCATCTAAAAAGGGCAAACCCTTCCCATCCTCAGTAGAAAATGGCATTGTTAAAAGAAACGTACCTATGGCAATGATAAGGGCAAAGCCCAATACAAGAATTTTGGGAGGATTTAATGCTCTTTTAAAATTGTTCATTTAATTTTTCCTCAATTCTGAATAGTAAACAACTGTTTGTTAGATGGCATAATAAAAAGACCTACGATTAGAGCATGAAAAGGGTAGAAAGCATGCTAATAATGGTGGTCAATAACGACCTCCTTCGCTTTAGCCGACGAAGTTAGCTGACGGGTAGGATGGCGAAAGAGCTTTCTCATCCCTTCTGCTAAAGCAGAATTAACCCCAAAAGATTGGTTCCTCCGTTCTCAAATAGTTGAGATTTGGCCGATATGAAATTGAATGTGATTATTCTACGCCCTTATTCTATTTTTTGTAAACCCCTTAATTGTTAGGAAAATGTAATTATTTTTATTGTGGGCGAATTGTGTATGAATAATTCGAGCAAAAATAAAACCAAAAATTCACTTGATAATTTCGCATACTTTCTATTGACCATTATTAGACAATACGATATAATTTTTTAGTACACAACAGAAGGTGATTTGCCTAATTGTGTATTGACGTGTGTTCGGAGGGAGGGAAAGAGAGATGTCAAAAACTGTCGTTCGCAAAAACGAATCGCTTGAAGATGCTCTTCGCCGC
>Ga0213823_1000306_pt1 | contig 47730 bp, 41 predicted proteins | sample MC6MC0907MG_FD_179887 | JGI IMG/M metagenome (GOLD analysis project Ga0213823, IMG submission 179887) | Enriched soil aggregate microbial communities from Iowa State University, Ames, United States - MC6-MC0907-MG | ecosystem: Environmental > Terrestrial > Soil > Unclassified | place: USA: Iowa...
CATTCGCCAATTACTGGGATCCTGACGAGCAAGGCTTTTCTGACCTTCTGGTCATCAATGATGACCGGGTGATAGCAGGCAAAGGTTTCGGCCAGCATCCTCACCGTGACATGGAGATATTCTCCTATGTCCTCGAGGGCGCCTTGGAGCACAAAGACACCCTGGGCACCGGGTCGGTAATCAAACCAGGTGATGTGCAATTGATGAGCGCAGGCAGCGGGGTCGCTCACAGTGAGTTCAACCACAGCAAATCGCAGCCGGTTCACTTCCTGCAAATCTGGATTGTGCCCAATGTACGTGGTGCGACTCCCCGTTATCAGCAGCAGCATTTCAGTGACGATGAAAAGCGCGGCAAGCTGCGGCTGATCATTTCGCCAGAGGGCCAGCAGGGTTCGCTTCAGGTTCGCCAGGACGCGCGTGTTTATGCGGGCCTCTTCGACGGCGATGAGCACGCGACTCTGACGCTGGCTGACAACCGCTATGCGTATGTACACGTAGCGCGTGGGCGCATCGAGCTCAATGGCCAACTGCTGCGCGAAGGTGACGGTGTGCGGATGAGGAAAGAGCAGGTGATCGAGCTTTCCAACGGCCGAGATGCAGAAGTGCTGGTGTTTGATCTGCGGCCTAACGAGCTGCCGAGCATGCCTTGACCCATGCAATTGGATGACTGTCTTGCCGCGCCTCGCAGAGCGGTAAGACAGCATGCCGATTGATGGATCCAGGCATGCCAGAATTTGGCACCCACGCCCTCAAGCCCCCTACCCCCCAAAAACAGATTCTGGCCGGCCCGATGCTAGCTGGATGAGTCGTGCTCGCTGCTTAGGCGTGCATGGCTTGGCTAAGACGCGCCAGGATACCGACCTGGGTCGAACCCAATTTTTCAAAGGCAACAATGGAATGAGCACATCAACACCTGGCGCTTGGAGCCCCTTGCGCAATACCACCTTCCGCATGTTGTGGATCGCAACAATCGCTTCCAACATCGGCACTTGGATGCACGAGGTCGGCGCAGGATGGTTGATGACCACCCTTTCCGCCAGCCCGCTCCACGTTGCATTGATTCAAGTGGCAGGCTCGCTCCCCATGTTCTTCCTGGCCCTTCCAGCCGGAGCCGCTGCTGACATTGTCGATAAACGACGTTACCTGTTATTCGTGCAACTCTGGATGTCGGCGGTCGCAGTGACATTGGCAAGCCTCACGCTGCTTGGGCTGATGAACGTTTCATTGCTTCTGGTACTCACTTTGGCGTTGGGCATTGGTACCGCGTTGATGATGCCGGCGTGGAGCGCCCTCACACCTGAGCTTGTTGGGAAAGAAGACCTGTCGAATGCGGTGGCGATCTCGAGTGTCGGCATAAACGTCTCGCGAGCGATCGGCCCTGCCTTGGCAGGTGTAGTGGTGAGCCTGGTAGGCCCGTGGTTGACGTTCGCACTCAACGCAGTTTCGTTTGCGGGTGTGATCCTGGTGCTGTTCATGTGGAAGCGCGAGGTCAAAGAGCCGCTGCTGCCTGCGGAGCGCTTCATCGGTGCAATGCGTACTGGGATGCGCTTCGCTCGAAGCTCCAAACCGCTTCAAGCTGTATTGATTCGTGCGCTGGCCTTCTTCCTGTCTGCGAGTGCCGGCACTTCATTGCTGCCACTGATCGTACGTGGCGAGATGCATGGCACCGCGGCCGATTTCGGTTTGCTGCTCGCTGCAATTGGCATCGGTGCCGTAGGGGGTGCAACGCTTTTGCCTAAACTGCGTGAGCGGGTCAGCCGAGACCGTTTGGTAATGATTGCGAGCTTGTTGTACGCCGTATTCCTGCTCGTGCTCGCGTCGGTTCGCAATTTCTATGTGCTGATGCCAGCGATGCTGATTAGCGGAGCCGCTTGGATCGCGGTGCTCTCCAATATGCAGGTTGCCGCTCAAACCTCTGTGCCAGCGTGGGTACGAGCCCGGGCACTGTCGGTGTACATCCTGGTCTTCTTCGGTTCAATGGCGGGTGGTGGCCTCCTGTGGGGGACCGTAGCCAGCCATGCCTCGATCACTTTGAGCCTGCTGCTGGCTGCTGGCGGTCTTGCGCTGGCGACCCTCGTTACCTGCAAAGTGGCGCTGCCTGAGACTGAAGCCGACGAGCTCGCGCCTTCGCTGCACTGGCCAACGCCATTGATCAGCGATGAGCTGGATCAGGAGCGCGGGCCTGTGATGGTCACAGTCGAGTACCACATCGATCCTGCTCAAGCAGAGGCTTTCACCCAGGCTGCTCGAGATCTGGAAGCCATGCGCAAGCGAAACGGTGCGTTGTCATGGGGGTTGATGCAGGACAGCTCGGAGCCGACGTTGTGGCAGGAGTTTTTCTTTGAAGAGTCCTGGCTTGAACACTTGCGCCATCACCATCGGGTTACCCGTGGCGAGCTGAAGATCGAAGCTCGAGTGCGCACATTCCAGACCGAAGGCGTACCTGTGAAAATCCGTCATCTGCTGGCTGAAACACATAAGCCTCATCGGTCTGGCGGCCACTGAACCACGGCAGCTTCCAGCAGCGATGTCGGTAGGGCCGCTCTGAGTACCCACCCGCAATGCCGTTGAAAGTCCATCATCAGCACTGAGCCTGTCTATGCCTCATTGCTGATGTTGGACGTTGCGATGCCTAGTTCTGTACCGGCTCGAAAAGGCTCACGGAGCTCGCATCCACCGCCTTGGGCAGCAGCCCCTCGCGGTAAAAGGCATCGGCGATGCGCTGCTGTTCAGCCAGGTTTTCCAGCTTCACCGGCTGCACGTCATAACTGCGCCGGGCGTTGGCCTGCTGCACCGTGGCGCTGTCCAGGTTGCCCCACAGCGGCCCAAGGATACGCGCGGCCTGCGCCGGGTTGGCCTTGGTCCAGGCACCGGCCTCGCGCAGGGCCAGGTACACCTGCTGCAGCACTTCGGGGTGGGCCTTGGCGTAGTCGCTGCCAGCCAGGTAGTAACGCTGGTAGCTGGCCAGCTCGCTGCCATCGGCCAGAATCCGCGCGTTCTGCTGGCGCTGAGCACTGGCCACGTAAGGGTCCCAGGTTACCCAGGCATCGACCTTGTGGTTTTCGAAGGCAGCTCGGCCGTCGGCGGGAATGAGGTAGGCCGGGGTGATGTCCTTGAAGGTCAGCCCGGCCTTGGCCAGGGCCTGGATCAGCAAGTAGTGGCTGCCGGCGGCCTTGGTCACCGCCACGCGCTTGCCCTTGAGGTCGGCCAGGGTCTTGAGTGGCGAGTCCGACGGCACCAGGATCGCCTGGGCCGTGGGTGACGGGGTTTCCCGGGCAAAGTAGGTGAGTTTGGCGCCGGCGGCCTGGGTGAACACCGGCACGGTATCGGCAACGTCCGCCGACAGGTCGACATTACCCAGGTTCAGTGCCTCCAGCAGCGGCAGGCCACTCGGAAACTCGTGCCAGCTGACGCGAATGCCCTCGGCCTGCAGGCGTTGTTCGAGGCTGCCTCGGGCCTTGAGCAGGGTCAGCAGGGTCGAGGACTTCTGGTAGCCGATGCGCAGGGTCTGCTCGGCATTGGCCAGGCTCGGCAGCAAGGCGCTGGCCAGCAGCGCCAGGCCGAGCCGGCGCAGGGGTTTGATTGGCATGTGAACATCTCCGCTGTCAGGGTTGCGCGGCCAGCTTGGCGGCACCGGGAAGGGTGAAACCGCTGGCGAAGGTCGGTGCCACGTCGAGGCGTTGGGCCATCAAGCCATGGGCATGGTAGAAGTCGGCGGTGTCCTGCTGTTCGGCCACGGTTTGCGGGTCGATCAGCTGCCAGCGCAGTTGGCGACGCTCGAACTGCAGGCGGGCGGCGTCTTCGGGGAAGCCGATGATCGCCGCCAAGGTTTTCGAATAGCTGTCCACATGCTGGTTGGCCCAGACCTGCGCGCCGGCCAGCCGGTTGAGGTAGTCCTGCAGCGCTGCGCGCCGGGCGGGTTGATCCAAGGCCTTGTCGGTGGCAGCGAGGAAGCTGTTGCCGCTGGACAGGCCACGGCCGTTGACCAGCACCCGGCCCTGCCCGCTCAACTCGGCCAAAGCGGTATAGGGCTCCCAGGTCGACCAGGCATCGACCGCACCGTTGGCCAGGGCGATCTTGGCGTCCACCGGCCCGAGAAAACGCAATTCCACGTCCTTCTCGCTCAGCCCGGCCTGTTCAAGCGCCTTGAGCGCCAGATGGTGGCCGATCGACCCGCGACCGGTGGCGATGCGCTTGCCCTTGAGGTCGGCCGCGCTGTGCAGCGGTGCATCAGGGCGCACCAGCAGCGCCGTGCCATAAGGGTCGGACTTGTCCACGGCGATGGCCTTGACCGGTGCTCCCGAGGCCAGCACGAACAACAGCGGCGCATCGCCGATGATGCCGGCATCGATCGCCCCGGCGTTGAGCGCCTCGGCTAACGGTGCGGCGGCGGGGAACTCGGCCCACTGGATGTCATAGGGCAAATCGCGCAAGGCATCGGCGGCTTCCAGCTGTGCGCGCATATTGCCCTTCTGGTCGCCGATGCGCAGGGTCAGGCGCTCCGTGGCGCTGGCCTGGCCAACCAGCAACAGTGCCGCGGCAAGGGTGAACAGCTTCGTGCGGATGGACATGGCGCTCCTCGATGTCTGGGCAGGCCGCGTCATGCGGCCCGGCCTGTGACTCTAGCGAGAACCATCAAATAAATTAAATTGATTTTAGGAATAACCTAATATGCGTTTTAATCTCGCCAGACCCTGCAGATGGCATTACTCGCCATTGCGATTATGCTAATGCCTTATTTTCCCGTGCCACCCAGTGAGCGCCGATTATGAAAATCGATGATATGGACGCCTTCGTCGCGGTCATCCGTTGCCAGTCCACCAACCTCGCCGCCGAAGCCCTGCAACTGACCCAGCCGGCCATCACCCGCCGGGTGCAGAACTTCGAGGAAGACCTCGGCGCCACCCTGCTCGATCGCAACACCAAGCCCCTCAAACCCACCCCCATGGGCCTGCGGGTGTACGACCAGTGCAAGGCGATCTTGCGCGAGATCGACGCGCTGCGCGAACTGGTGGCCAACGATGGTGCGCCGTCGGGCACCCTGCGCCTGGGCGTGCCGCAAACCCTGGGCGACGTGGTGCTGCTCGATGCCCTGGCGCAGATTCGTGAGGCCTACCCGCAATTGCGCACCCAGGTGAGCAGCGGTTGGGGCAGCAGCCTGATCGCGCGCATGGAAAACGGCGAGCTCGACGCCGCCGCCGCGCTGTTCCCGCCGGGCAAGATCTTCCCCGAAGGCATCGCCAGCCAATCGATCGCGCGCATGCCGCTGAAGGTGGTGGCGGCCAAGGGCAGCGCCGCCAAGCGCAGCTACAAGCTCAAGGACTGCTACACCCGTGGCTGGGTGCTCAACCCCGACGGCTGCGGTTTCCGCGCCGGGCTGCAGCGGGCCCTGAGCGAACAAGGGCTGAGCCTGTCGATCAACCTGGAAACCTTCGGCACGGAGTTGCAACTTGGGCTGGTCGCCAATGGCCAGGGGCTGGGGCTGGTACCCGAGCCGCTGCTGCAGGCAAGCCGGCATCGCGAGGCGCTGGATGTGCTCAACGTCACTGACTTCAAGCCGCAGGTGGACCTGTGGTTGTTCCATCCGCGGTTCCTGGGCAACCTGCAGGAGCCTGTGGAACTGTTTGGCGAAGTTGCCGGGCATCGGTTGCTGGGTTGACCCCGACGGGGCGCCATGCGCCCCAAGCACTAAATGCAATTTACGCATAACACGATAGCAACTAGATGCTTTAAATAAATAATTAGCATAGAACCAAAAAGACTTTTACAGCCTTCATCCATACGAATACGGTCTTAGCCAACACACCGTCATTCAGGGATGAAACCCCATGAGTCACCCCTCCGACAGCGCCCTTGCCGAGCTGACACAGGCCCTTGCGGCCAATGCCGAGCGCTATGACCGCAGCGCCTGCTTCCCGCAGGACAACTTCGACCTGCTGCACCGCCACGGCCTGCTCGCCTTCACCGTGCCCCGCGCCCTCGGTGGCGCTGGCGCAGACCTTGCCAGTGCGCGCCGGGTCATTGGCGCGGTGGGCAAGGGCGACCCGGCCACCGCGCTGATTCTGGTCATGCAGTACCTGCAGCACTTTCGCCTGCAGGACGAAGCCCGTTGGCCCGAACACCTGCGCCAACGCGTGGCCCGCGATGCCGTACAACACGGCGCGCTGATCAACGCCCTGCGCGTCGAGCCGGCACTCGGCACCCCTGCCCGCGGCGGCCTGCCTGCCACCGTGGCGCGGCGCACGGCCGAAGGCTGGCGCCTGAGCGGGCGCAAAATCTATTCCACCGGCAGCCATGGCTTGAGCTGGTACCTGGTGTGGGGCCGCAGCGACGACGCCGACCCATTGGTCGGCGGCTTCCTGGTGCACCGCGACACGCCCGGCATCACCATCGTCGACGATTGGGACCACCTGGGCATGCGTGCCACCTGCAGCCATGAAGTGCGTTTCGACGAGGTACTGATCCCCCTCGATCACGCTGTCAGCGTCAGCCCTGCCAGCGCGCCAAAGGCCGAACTCGATGGCGAGAGCCTGTTGTGGATGGCCGTGCTGCTACCGGCTGTTTACGACGGCGTGGCCCGCGCTGCCCGCGACTGGCTGGCGGGCTTTCTAAAGCACCGTGCACCCTCCAACCTGGGCGCGCCGCTGGCCAGCCTGCCGCGCTTTCAGGAGGTGCTGGGGCGCATCGACACCCTGCTGTTCGCCAACCAGAGCCTGCTCGATGCCGCAGCCAGCGGGCAGGTCGCGCCGCAGCATGCCGGGCAGCTCAAGCACCTGGTCAGCGCCAACGCCATCCAGGCCGTGGAACTGGCCGTCGAAGCTGCCGGCAACCCCGGGCTGTCGCGGCGCAACCCGCTGGAGCGGCACTACCGTGACGTGCTCTGCAGCCGCATCCACACGCCACAGGACGACGTGGTGTTCGGCCAGGTCGGCCGCGCCGCGCTGCTGGAGGCTCGGGGATGAGCCATTCGATCATTGCCAGCCAGCTCGACGCCCAGGCCAACCAGCACCTGCGTGATCACCTGCCGGACCATCACGTCATCGACATTGCCCCCGGCCAGCTGGCCCTGCAGGCCCCTGCCGATGTGTTCATCCTGCGCCCGATCAATGTGCGCGGGCAGCGCGTCGACAGCCCGCCGCCGGGCTGGCCATGGGGCCTGAAATGGGTGCAGCTGGTGTCCTCGGGCATCGACTTCTACCCCGCTTGGGTATTCCAGGGGGCGCAGGTCACCAGCGGCAAGGGCGCCAACGCCGAGCACGTGGCCGAGTTCGCCCTGGCCCTGGTGTTCGCCGCTGCAAAGCAACTGCCGGGGTTATGGGTCAAGGATGCCGACTGGCGCCTTACCCCCTTGGCACCGCTGCGCGGCCGCACCCTGGGCATTCTCGGCTTTGGCAGCATCGGCCAGAGCCTGGCGCGCAAGGCCGTGGCGCTGGGCATGCGCGTGCTCGCCCTGAGCCGCCCCGGCCAGGCCATCGCCGATGTGCCCGGGGTGGTGCGCGTCGCCGACCTGCAACAGCTCTTCGCCGGCAGCGATCACCTGGTACTGGCCGCCCCGCTCACCGCTGCCACCCGCGGCCTGGTCGGCCGCGAGGTGCTGGCCCATGCCCGACCCGGCCTGCACTTGATCAATATTGCCCGTGGCGGGCTGCTCGACCAGCAGGCCTTGCTGGGGGCGCTTGACAGCGGCCTGATCGGCCGCGCCAGCCTGGATGTCACCGACCCCGAGCCGCTGCCCGCCGGCCACCCGCTGTATCACCACCCGCAGGTATTCCTGTCACCGCACACCTCGGCCATTTCCGAAGACGGCTACCCGGCCTTCCTCGAAGCCTTCATCGCCAACTTCCACCGCTACCGCGAGCAGGCGCCCCTGGCCAACCTGGTCGACACCGCACGCGGCTACTGATTACCGGAGAGCACACCATGAGTTCACTGTCTGCCGTCACCACCAGCGCCCCTAGCGTGCGCGACCGTGTCAGCGCCGAAGAGTGGGAGGTGCGGGTCAAGCTGGCCGCAGCCTACCGCCTGGCCGCCCTGTTCCGCTGGACCGACCACATCTACACGCATTTCTCGGCCCGCGTACCGGGCCCCGAGGAGCACTTTCTGATCAACGCCTTCGGCCTGCTGTTCGACGAGATCAGCGCCTCCAACCTGGTCAAGGTCGACGTCGACGGCACGATCATCGACGACCCGCTGGGGCTGGGCATCAACCAGGCCGGCTACGTGATCCACAGCGCCATCCACCGCGCCCGCCCCGACCTCAAGGCCGTGCTGCATACCCACACCCGCGACGGTGCGGCGGTATCGGCCCAGCGCGATGGCCTGCTCCCGATCTCCCAACACGCCCTGGCCTACTACAGCCGGGTGGTTTACCACGATTACGAGGGCGTGGCCCTGGACCTGGACGAGCAGCAGCGGCTGGTGAACAACCTGGGCGACAGCAACATCCTCATCCTGCGCAACCACGGGCTGCTCACCGGGGGCATCAGCGTGGAGCACGCGTTCCGCGAACTGCATGGCCTGGAGCGTGCGTGCAACATCCAGGTGGCGGCCCAGGCCGGCGGCAATGACCAGCTGTTGCATGCACCGCAGGCGGCAATTGCCAAGGTGCACGAGCAGTCGAAGCGGTTTTCCGATGGCAAGGGGGAAGGCATCCAGCGGCACTGGGATGCATTGATTCGGCAGCTGGACCGTGAGGGCCGCGGTTACCAGGACTGATGCAAACACAGCTGTCGCCTGTGCTTGCCGGCGAAGAGGCCAGTACAGGCAAAACCATTCCGATCAAGGACCACCCCATGCCCCCACTGCACCGCCTGTTCGCCATCGGCGCCCTCGCCCTGGCCCTTACCGCCTGCTCGCCGGACGATGGCAGCTCCGCCGGCAAAACCCTCAGCGTCGCGTTCTGGGGCGATAACACCACCCTGGTCAGCGTCGACCCCTTCCAGGTCTACTGGCTGGAACACCGGGTACTGCTGCGCAACGTCGCCGAGTCGCTCACCGACCAGGACCCGGACAACGGCCGCATCATCCCGTGGCTGGCAAAAAGCTGGGAGGTCAGTGCCGACGCCTTGAGCTACACCTTCCACCTGCGCCAGGACGTCACCTTCAGCAATGGCGAGCGCTTTGACGCCCACGCCGTGAAAAGCGCCTTCGACAGCAACAAAGCCTTCGCTACCCAACTGCCCGCAACGTTTGGCGCCACCTACCTGGCCGGCTACGACCACGCCGAGGTGCTCGACGACTTCACCGTGCGGCTGGTGCTGTCGCGGCCCAACGCAGGCTTTCTGCAGGCCACCTCCACCACCAACCTGGCGATTCTCGCGCCCGCCTCATACCAGCTGAGCGCGCAAGAGCGCTCGCTGGGCAAGATCATCGGTACCGGCCCGTTCACCCTCGAACACTACACACCCGAGGTCGGCGCCCGCCTGGTCAAGCGTGCCGACTATGCCTGGCCGTCGGCCAACATGCGTAACCAGGGCCCGGCCCATGTGGATGCCGTGGACATCAGCTACATCCCCGAGGAGAGCGTGCGCAACGGCCTGTTCCTGCAGGGCAAGGCCGACATCCTGTGGCCGCGCAACCCGTTCTCGGAGGTTGACCTGAAGCTGTTCCAGTCCAAGGGCGCGACCATCCAGAGCCGCTCGCTGCCAGGCCCGGCGCTGAACCTCTACCCCAACACCCGCAACCAGCGGCTGCTGGGTGACCGCCAGGTGCGCCTGGCGCTGCAGAAAGCCATCGACCGCACCAGTTACGCACACACCGTCTACAACGCCGAGTTCCCGGTAGTCAGCGGCGTGTACGACGTGACCACGCCGTACTTCAAGCCCCAGGCCAGCAAGCTCGCCTATGACCCCAAGGGCGCCGAGCAGCTGCTCGACGCCGCCGGCTGGCACAAGGGCGAGGATGGCTACCGGCACAAGAACGGCCAACGCCTGACCCTGCGCTACAACCTCACCCCCGCCGAAAGCGCCGGTGACGTGCTGGTGCAGGACCAGTTGCGCAAGGTCGGCATCGACCTCAAGCTGAATGTGCTGACCCGCGCCGAATGGGTGGCCGGCAACGCGGCTGGCAACTACGACCTGACGTCCACCTACATGACGCGGGCCGACCCGATCATCCTGCAGACCATCCTCGATCCACGCGCCGCCAACAGCGCCACGGTCGCTACCAACACCTACGAGCCGCAGACCCTGGCCAAGGCCCAGGCGCTGTTCGACAGCGGCATCACCGCCACCGCCGACCCGCAGCGTGCCCAGGCTTACGGCCAGTTGCAGGACCTGCTGACCGACGAGGCCTCGGCATTCCCGCTGTATGAGCGCGTCTGGCAAGCCGCCACCGCGCCGCGGGTCAAGGACTTCCGCTGGACCGCCGAAGGCTTCGCCCTGTTCAGCGACATCCAGGTCGGCCAGCCATGAAGCGCTACCTGACCGGCCGCATCGGCCAAGCGCTGTTGGTGTTGTGGGGCGCCTATACCGTCACCTATTTCATCCTTTACATGCTGCCCGGCGATACCCTGGCGATCATGCTCAGCGCCTCTGGCATGGAGGCCGACGGCCTGTCTCCCGAGGACCTGGCCAAGGCCCGCACCTACTATGGGCTGGACAAAGGGCTGTTCGAGCAGTACTTCGACCTGCTGTGGCGCGCCCTGCACGGTGACCTTGGCCAGTCGCTGTCCCTCGGCAGGCCAGTCACCGCGCTGCTGGCCGAGCGGCTGCCGCAAACCCTGGCGCTGGCAGGTACTGCCATTGTGCTGTCGTTGCTGGCCGGGGTCGGCCTGGCCTACCTGACCGCCTACCTGCAATGGCGCCCGCTGAAGACCGCACTGGCGCGCCTGCCGTCGCTGGGCTTTTCAGTGCCGGTGTTCTGGATGGGCCTGCTGCTGATCCAGGTGTTCGCCTTCGCCCTTGGCTGGCTCCCGGCCACCGGCAGCCAAGGCCTGGCCAGCCTTGTGCTGCCGGCGATCACCCTGGCGATCCCCAGCGCTGCGGTTTACGCCCAAGTGCTGCAGCGCGGCTTTCAAGGCGTGTGGCAGGAGCCCTACATCACCACCGCCTTCGCCAAAGGCCTGAGCCGGGCCCAGGTGCAGGCGCGCCATGGCTTGCGCAACGCGGCCTTGCCGCTGCTCACCCTGGTCGGCCTGCAGGTCGGCAACACGGTGTCCGGCGCGGTGCTGGTGGAGACCATCTTCTCGCGTAACGGCGTTGGCCGCCTGGCCCAGGAAGCCGTGCTGCGCCAGGACATCCCGGTGGTGCTGGCGATCGTTGCGGTATCAGCCGCCGCCTTCGTGGTGGTCAACCTGATCGTCGACCTGCTCTACCCCTACCTCGACCCGCGCATCACCCACACGGCCAAGGTGAGCTGACATGACCATCGACATCCCCCTGACCCCGATCGACACCCAGCACACCAGCGGTGTGGCGCCCCCAGCCACGCCCTGGAAACGTCGCACGCGCCTGCAGCGCGCGCACCAGGCCTTGGCCCCACTGCTACGCCGGCCTGGCTTCAGCGTGGCCCTGTTGATCGTACTGTTTGCCCTGTTCGCGGCACTGGCCCCGCAGTTGCTCACCAGCTTCGACCCTTACGCCACCTCGCCCGCCGACAAACTCAGCGCCCCCAGCGTGGTGCACTGGTTTGGCACCGACGAGTTGGGCCGCGACCTGTATACCCGGGTGGTATATGGTGCGCGCCTGTCGGTGCTGGCAGCACTGTTGGCGGTGACCATCGCCCTGGTTGGCGGCCTTGGCCTGGGCGTTCTGGCCGGCTTTGCCGGCGGGCGGGTCGACGCGGCGTTGATGCGCCTGATCGACGTGTTGCTGGCGTTGCCCGGCCTGCTGCTGGCCTTGGCCATCGTCACTGCCATCGGCTTTGGCACCGTGCCGGTGGCTGTCGCTGTGGGTGTCGGCATCATCCCGGGCTTTGCCCGCACCACCCGCGCCGAAGTGCTGCGGATCAAGACCCTGCCCTATGTCGAGGCCGCCCGCCTGGGCGGCGCCAGCTGGGTACGCACGCTGCTGCGCCATGTGCTGCCCAACGCCTGGGGCCCGGTGGCGGTGCTCGCCACCCTGGACTTTGGCGCGGCCATCCTGGCCACCGCCGGCCTCAGCTTTCTCGGTTTCGGCGCGGCACCGCCAGCAGCGGAATGGGGCACGCTGATCGCCAACGGCCGGCACTTCCTGATTACCGCCCCTTGGGTATCGCTGCTGCCGGGGCTGTTCGTGGTGGCTGTGGTGTTCAGCCTCAACCACCTGGCGCGCAGCGCCGAGGAGCATGCCCGATGAGCCAGCCACAGTTGATCCAGGTGCGTGACCTGAGTGTCAGTTACACCTTCGCCGGGCAACGCACCCAGGCCGTGCGCCAGTTGTCGTTCAGCCTGGCCCAGGGCGAAACTCTGGCGATCGTCGGCGAGTCCGGTTCGGGCAAATCGACGCTGGCCAATGCCCTGCTCGGCCTGCTGCCGGCCAACGCAAACATCGAGCAGGGCGAGCTAAGGGTCGATGGCATCGATGTGGCGCAGGCCAGCGAGCGCGTCAGGCGTAAGCTGCGCGGCCGCACCATCGCCTTGGTGCCGCAAGACCCGATGGTCAGCCTCAACCCCACCCTGCGTATCGGCCGGCAGATTGCCGAGGCGCTGTTGCTGGCCCATGACGGGCGGCGTTACCCGGGGCTGGACGCACAAGTGCTGGCGCTGCTCGAGCAGGTCGGCATCGACGAGCCGCCGCTGCGCGCCCGCCAGTACCCCCACGAGCTGTCCGGCGGCATGCGCCAACGGGTGCTGATCGCCATCGCCCTGGCCGGCGACCCCCGGCTGATCATCGCCGACGAGCCCACCAGCGCATTGGACGTGACCGTGCAGCGGCGCATTCTCGACCACCTGCAGCAGCTGGTGGCCGAGCGCGGCATCTCGCTGTTGATCATCACCCATGACTTGGGCATGGCCTGCGACCGCGCCGACCGCCTGCTGGTGATGAAACAGGGCGAGCTCGTCGAACATGCCTCGCCCAGGCAGATCCTCTGGGGCGCACAGCAGCCCTATACGCGTGCCCTGCTCAACGCAGCGCCCGCCTTCGTGCCGCGTAAACGGCCGCCTGGCGTGCCAGCGCAAACACCGCTGTTACGCCTGAGCAATGTCGGCAAGCGCTTCGCGCTGCCCGGGCAGCACGCGCACTTTACCGCGTTGCATGGCCTCAACCTCGAGCTGCATGCCGGGCAGACCCTGGCCATCGTCGGCGAATCGGGCTCGGGCAAGAGCACCGCGCTGCGCATCGCCCTCGGGCTGGAAAAGCCCAGCCAGGGGCGTGTGGAGTTCGCCGGTGTCGACATCAGCGCCTGCAGTTGGCGGCAGTTCCGGCCCCTGCGCCGGCGTATTCAGCTGGTGCAGCAGAACCCGTTCGCCGCACTCGACCCACGCTTCACGGTGTTCGACAGCATCGTCGAACCGCTGGTGTCGTTCGGCCTGCTCAAGGGCGCTGCGCTGGAGCGCAAGGCCCGCGAGCTGATCGCCCGGGTGCAGCTGCCGGTGCACTTCCTCGACCGCCTGCCGCGCGAGCTGTCGGGCGGCCAGCGCCAGCGGGTGGCGATCGCCCGGGCATTGGCCCTGGAGCCCGAGGTGCTGTTGCTCGACGAGCCAGTCAGTGCGCTGGACGTGTCGGTGCAGGCACAGATACTCGCCCTGCTGGCCGACCTGCAGCGCGAACTGGGCATCGCCTATGTGCTGGTCTCCCATGACCTGGCGGTGGTCGCGAGCATGGCCGACCACGTGCTGGTGCTGCGGCGCGGGCAGGTGGTCGAGCAAGGGCCGGCGGTGCAGGTGTTCGGCAGCCCGGCCAGCGCCTACACGCGGGCGCTGATCGAGGCGATACCCGGGCATTCACGCAGCGTGCTGCCTGTGGCGGTTTGACGGTTGTGCCGCGCGGTACGTGGTGCCGTGCGCAACAGACATTGAACATTATCTGGCAAGAGGTATTGAACGTGAGCAAACGACAGATCCATCTCGGCGCAATGATCCACGGTGTCGGTCACGGCTGGGGCGAATGGCGCCACCCCGAGGCGCTGGCCGACGCCAGCGTCAACTTCGGTTTCTACAAGCAGCAGGCGCAACTGGCCGAGGCCGCGAAGTTCGACTTCGCCTTCATCGCCGACAGCCTGCACATCCACGCCCGCTCCAGCCCCCATTACCTCAACCGCTTCGAGCCGCTGACCATTTTGTCTGCGCTGGCGGCGGTCACCTCCCACATCGGCCTGGTAGCCACGGTCACGGTCAGCTACACCGAACCGTTCCAGGTCGCCCGCCAGTTCGCCTCGCTGGACCTGATCAGCGGTGGGCGGGCCGGCTGGAACGTGGTGACCTCGTGGCTATCGGGCACCGCCGACAATTTCGGCAAGGCAGAACACCCACCCCACGCCGTGCGCTACCGCATCGCCCGCGAGCATGTCGATGTCGTCCAAGGCCTGTGGGACTCGTGGGAAGACGACGCCTTCACCCGCGACAAGCGCACCGGCGAGTTCTTCGACCCCACCAAGCTGCACACGCTGGGCCACCAGGGCGAGTTTTTCAAGGTCAAGGGCCCGCTGAACATCCAGCGTTCGCCCCAGGGCCAACCGCTGATTTTCCAGGCCGGCGTGTCGGAGGATGGGCGCAACTTCGCCGCGCAAAACGCCGATGCGATTTTCGTCAACCCCGAGTCGTTCAGCGATGCCCGAGCCTATTACCAGGACCTGAAACAGCGCGCTGCGCGCCATGGCCGCGACCCGGAGCAGCTGTTCATCCTGCCGGGCATCCGCCCCATCGTCGGCCGCGACGAGGCCGAGGTAGAGCGCCGGTACCAGGAGGCCGTCGAGCTGGTGAGCATCGAGGACGCCCTGGTCGCCCTTGGCCGCCCGTTCAACGACTACGACTTCAGCCAGCACGACCTGGATGCGCCATTCCCGGACCTGGGCACCCTCGGCGACAACAGCCACAAGGGTACCGCCGACCAGCTCAAGCAACTGGCCCGCGAAGAGGGCCTGACCCTGCGCCAACTGGCACTGCGCTTTTCGCGCCCGAGGCGTGACTTCACCGGCACCCCGGAACAGGTGGCCAATGCCCTGCAGGACTGGTTCGAGGACCGCGCCGCCGACGGTTTCATCATCAATTCGCTGCTGCCCGATGGTTTGCAGTACTTCACCGAGCTGGTAGTGCCCCTGCTGCAAGCGCGCGGCCTGGTGCGCAGCGAGTACACCGGCCGCACCTTGCGCGACAGCTTCGGCCTGAGCGTACCGACCAACCGCAACACGCGGCGCCGCGAGCCGACCGCGGTCGCTTGAACCGCCCTGGACGAAAAGGAGTTCCACTGCATGAGCCTCGAATTCATTGGCCTCATCGGCCCTCAGGAAAGCAGCGAATCACAAGCCCCACGTGGCCCGTTGGTTGACCTGGACTTCATCAAGGCCTTCGCCCAGGCCCAGGAATACGCCGGGTTCGACAAGGCCCTGCTGGCGGTCAATACCAGCGCGCCGGACGCGATGATCCTGGCCAGTTACGTCGCCGCCGTGACCGAACGCATCGGCCTGCTGGTGGCGCATCGGCCCGGTTTCCAGGCGCCGACCTTCGCCGCCCGCCAGTTCGCCACCCTCGATCAGCTCAGCCGCGGCCGCGCCTCGATCAACGTGATCACCGGCGGCGACAGCGGCGACCTGCAGCGTGACGGTGATTTCCTCGACAAGGATGCCCGCTACGCACGCACGGACGAATACCTGCAAGTGCTGCACAAGACCTGGACGCAGACCACGCCGTTCGACCACCACGGCGAGCACTACCGGGTAGAGGACAACCTGACCCTGGTCAAGCCGGTGGACAAGCTGCCGGTCTACTTCTCCGGTGCTTCGGATGCGGCGGTGGAGGTGGCAGCCAGGCACGCCGATGTCTACATGATGTGGGGCGAGCCCCTGGAGCAGGTGCGCGAACGCATTGCCCAGGTACGCAAGGCCGCGGCTCGCTACGGCCGGGAGAACCACATCCGCTTCAGCCTGTCGCTTCGGCCGATCCTGGGGGCTACCGAAGACGAGGCCTGGGCCCGGGCCGAGCGCATCCTGGCCGACGCCAGGCAACGCATCGGCATCCGCCAGGGCAGCCGTCGCGAGAAGAACTTCGGCAAAAGCAACGTCGGTTCCGAACGCCTGGTGCAACTGGCAAGCCAGCGCAAGGTGCACGACACCCGGCTGTGGACCGAGATCGCCGCGCTGGGCGGTGGCGCCGGCAACTCCACCTCGCTGGTGGGCACCCCCGAGCAGGTGGCCGAAGCGGCGCTGGCGTATTACCAACTGGGTGTGAGCACCTTCCTGTTTCGGGGTTTTGACCAGTTGCGCGATGCCGTGGACTACGGGCAAACACTGATTCCACGGATCCGCGCACTGGTTGCGCAGCAACAAAATGGCCGCACCACCCGCAGCGCCTGACCTGGACCGGCCCTTTCACGGTTAGCGCCGTGAAGGGGCCTGCGGACCTCCCTGACCCATATTCAGACCACCAGCCCACATCGGGCCTGGTGCAACGGCGCGTGGGTGTTTGTGGTGAACTTTCATGCGCCCTTCATTGCCCAGGCAACACCACATCAAAATCACGCTTGCGCATTTATAAAGCAGCCTATTATCAGCAATAAACATAATTAACTTAGAACAAAAAAACCTTTCACAGCCGCGTGAAAGTCCATTAGGTTCTTTCAACCGACCCCGACATGGCGGAGGCAAATGGATTTGTGCCAGCCGCTGTCGGTCCGTCTTTCGATCCGCCTGCCCGTTGCGCACATCCGAACTCAACCTTTTCGGAGCATGCGACATGGGATTGTCCCGTAGAGATCTGATCACCCGCCTCGCCGCCATTGGCGGCTATTCAGCGGCCCTTGGCGCGCTGGGGCAGAATGCCCTGGCCGCCACCTTCGAGCCCTTGCAACTGGCCGCCAACGGTGGCAACGGCAAACGCGTAGTGATTGTCGGCGCCGGTATTTCCGGCCTGGTATCCGCCTACGAGCTGCGCAAGGCAGGCTTCTCGGTCACCGTGCTGGAGGCCCGTGAGCGGGTCGGTGGCCGAGTCTGGACCCTGCGCCAAGGCGACCGCATCGAGCATAACGACGGCAGTTCGCAAACGGTCGAGTTCGACCCAGGCCACTTCTTCAACGCTGGCGCCGCACGCCTGCCAAGCCATCACCTGACCATCCTCGGTTACTGCCGCGAACTGGGGGTGGAGCTGCAGGTGCTGGTCAACAGCAGCCGCAACGCCCTGGCCCAGCCTGACCTGGCACGCCCACCGCTGCTGCTGCGCCAGGCGGTCAACGACACCCGCGGGCACTTCAGCGAGCTGCTGGCGCGCAGTGTCAAGCGCAACAGCCTCGATGCCGAGCTCAGCAGCGGCCAGCGCAAGGCGCTGCTGGACTTCCTCAAGGTGTACGGCGACCTCGACAGCCAGCAGCAATACCGCGGCTCGGTGCGCGCCGGTTATAGCCGCTTCGCCGGCGCCGGGGACCAGACACCAGTCCAGCGCCAGCCGGTCCCCCTGGACCAGTTGCTCGACAGCAACCTGCTGCTGCCGCTGGTGTTCGACGAGATCCCCGAGTTCTCCTCGACCATGTTCCAGCCGGTCGGTGGTATGGACCAGATCCCCAAGGCGTTCTACCGCCAGGTCAAGGACAGCGTGCGCCTGAGCGCCGAAGTGCTGGGGGTGGAAACCACTGACAACGGCGCCAAGGTGGTCTGGCGTGACCGCAAGAGCGGGCAGCAGCACATCGAGCAGGCCGACTACGCCATCGTCACCCTGCCCCTGCCCTTGCTGGCGAGGCTGCCGAACAATTTCAGCACGGCATTCAAGCAGGCCATCGGCACCGCCGAAGGCGACAAGGCCAACAAGGTCGCCTGGCAATCACCGCGCTTCTGGGAAACGGATTACCAGATCTACGGCGGCCTCAGCTACATCAACCACGAAGCACGCACCCTGTGGTACCCCAGCGACCACCTCAACAGCGCCCAAGGTGTGTTGGTCGCCACCTACAACACCGGCTTGGTGGCCGAGCAGTTTGCCACCAAGTCGCTGCAGGCCCAGGTTGCCTCGTCGCGCCAGGCGGTGGAATCGCTGCACCCGGGCCACAGCCACAAGCTGGGCCGGCCGGTGGTGGTGAACTGGTCGAAGATCCCCTTCAGCGAAGCCCCGTGGATCGTCCACGACGAAGTCGCCCAGCCTGGCTACGACCTGCTCAACCAGCCCCAGGGCCGAACCTGGCTGGCCAGCGATGCCCTGGCCCATGGCGGCGTGGGCATCTGGCAGAACAGCGCGGCCGAATCCGCCCGCCGGGTTGTCGGCCTGATCGCCCGCCATGCCAACCAGGCCACCCGCGGCGCAGCCGCCTGATCGTCAAGGAAACCACAGCATGCCTCGTCTTCTTCTGCTTGCCGGAGTGCTCATGTCGCTGACCCTCAATGCCCATGCCGATGGCATCAAGCGGGTCGCCCCGCCTGGCTCCAACTTCCCCATCTCGCAACTGGTCACCGTGCCGGCCGGCAGCCAACTGACGTTCGTCAGCGGCACCTTGCCGGATGTGTCCGACGCCAAGGCGCCCAAAGGCACTATCGCGGCGTTCGGCAACACCGAAAGCCAAACCCGTTCGGTGCTGAACAAGCTGCGCACGGCGCTGCAAAGCCAGGGCCTGGATCTAGGCGACATCGTCCAGTTACGGGTGTTCCTGGTGGGCGACCCGGCCAACGGCGGCGCCCTTGACTTCACCGGGCTGCAAGCGGCCTACAGCGAATTTTTCGCCACCGCCGAGCAGCCCCGCACACCGACCCGCACGGCCATCCAGGTGGTGGCGCTGCCGCTGCCGGGCGCACTGGTGGAAATCGACGCGATCGCGGCCAAGGCGCCCTGAGCGCGCCCGCCGAGCCACACAAGGAACTGCGTGCATGAAGCAAGCCTTTACCTCTGCCCCGCTATTCACCATGGCCTTCGCCGCCGGCCTGCATACCGCGCCGGCACTGGCCGACGAACCTGCTGCCCAGGCCCTGGGTACGGTGATCGTCACCGGCAACCGTGGCAGTGAAAAACGTACTGTCACCAGCAGCCCAGTGCCCATCGACGTGATCAGCGCCAAGCAGCTGCAGGAAACCGGCAAGCCGGGCCTGATGGAAGCCCTGAGCGCCAGCGTGCCGTCGCTGACCCTGCCGGAAAAGACCGGCTGGGACGCCAGCGGCATGGCCCGCGCGCCAAACCTGCGCGGGCTCAACGCCGCCCAGGTGCTGGTGCTGGTCAACGGCAAGCGCCGCCACACCAGCGCCACCCTGAACATCAGCGGCATCAACGCCGGCGCCGCCCCAAGCGACCTGGACCTGATCCCCATCAGTGCCATCGACCATGTCGAAGTGCTGCGTGACGGCGCAGCGGCCCAGTACGGCTCGGACGCCATCGCCGGGGTGATCAACGTGATCCTCAAGGCCGATACCAGCGGCACTGCCGTGACCACTGCGGGCCAGGGCTACGACGGCAAGAAACAGACCGTGCAGCAAAGCCTGAACAAAGGCTTGGAGATCGGCCGCGAGGGTATCCTCCAGCTGGCGCTCGACGCCCGCAGCCAGAACGACGACAACAAGGCCAGCGCCAACGGCTACAGCCAGGCCGAAGCGCTGGAACACGCCGGCAAGGTCACCTACGGCGGCTACGGCACGCCGAAGATCAACCTGCTGACCCTGGGCTACAATGCCGAACTGCCGCTGCAGGACGACCTGACCCTGTACTCGTTCAGCACCTGGTCGTACCGCAAGGCCGAGCAGGGCCAGAACTTCCGCCTGCCGACCATCGTCAACACCATCACCACCGGGCCCAACGGGCGACCGGCCGGCTACACACCCACCTGGTACATCGAGGAGTACGACTACCAGGCGGCATTCGGCGCCAGGGGCCTGGCTGGCGAGTGGGACTGGGATCTGTCCAGCACCTACGGGCGCAACGAGGCCGAACAGGGCACCTGGAACAACCAGAACCCGTCGCTGGGCGAAGCCACGCCCAACCATTTCGAGTCCGGCACCTGGGTCAGCTCGCAGCTGACCAGCAACCTCGACCTGCGCCGCAGCTTCGAGGTAGGCCTGGCCAAGCCGCTGGACGTTTCCTGGGGGCTCGAGCAGCGCCGCGATACTTACCAGGTGCAGGCCGGCGACTGGGCCAGCTGGGCAGACGGCGGCTACTGCGCGGCACCTGGCAATTGCGCGGCTTCAGGCGCGCAGGTCACCAACGGCATCTCCCCGGCCGAGGCCAGCAGCGCCAGCCGCAACAGCTACGCCGGCTACCTGGACGTGGGTTTCAACCCGCTCCCGCAGTGGTACTGGGGCGCGGCCCTGCGCTATGAACACTATGATCGCGGCATCGGTGCGACCCGCAGCGGCAAGCTCACCACCCGCTACGAGCTGACCCCCGAACTGGCCGTGCGGGCCACGGTGAGCAACGGCTTCCGGGCGCCCTCATTGGCCAACAGCCTGTTCAGCGCCCGCTCCACCACCTACGGCGTGGTCGACGGGGTGTACCAGTCGATCAACTACGGCGTGTTGCCGGTGGATTCGGCCGCCGCCAAGGCACTCGGTGCCGAGCCGCTCAAACCTGAAAAATCTGCCAACTACAGCCTGGGGCTAGCCTGGCAGCCCAGCGAGCGCCTGGCCTTCACCGCCGACGCCTACCTGATCAACGTACGCGACCGTATCACCCTCACCGGTACCTTGCTCGGCCCTGAGGTCACCCAGGCCCTGCTGGCCAATGGCATCGACTCGACTTCGGGCGGCCAGTATTTCACCAATGGCGCCAACACCCGCACCAAGGGCCTGGACCTGGTGGGCAGTTTTGACCAGGACCTGGGTGGCGCCGGGACTGTGAAGTGGACGGCGGCTTTCAACTGGAACGACACCGAGATTCTCGATTACAAGCAGAGCGTGAACATTGTCGGCACGCCGTACGAGCTGATGAACCGCCAGGCGCGCAACCTGCTCACCGAGGTACAACCGCACACCAAGCTGATCCTGGGGGGCAACTGGCGCCTGGACCGCTACCGGGTCAACCTGGGGCTGACCCGTTACGGTTCCTGGCGCGAGGTGAATGCCGCCAACGACCGTTCGCTGGACCGTGACTACAAGGCGCGCTGGATCACCGACCTGGATGTGGGCTACCAGCTGACCAAGGACCTGGAGCTGGCGATCGGTGCGCGCAACCTGTTCGACGTGTACCCCGAGCGCCAGGCGCCTGCCAGCAAGACCATGGTCAAGGGGTACGGGGTGTACTCGCCGTATGGCTTCACCGGCGGGTATTATTTCGGGCGACTGACCTACACCTTCTGACACGGCGTTCGCGCGCGTCTGTCACTGACGTTACTGGCCTGAAGCAAACGTAGGAGCGGATTTATCCGCGATGCGCCGCGCGGGCGGCGCTCGATCTCACAGACGCTGAAGATTTCAAGGCGAACACATCCGAACACCGCACTAACCCCAGGGCATGTAGGGACCGCTTCGGGTCGTAAATGACCGCAAACGCCCCATGGCGGACACCGTGCCAACGCCCTGTAGTCAGTACCGGCCTCATCGCCGGCAAGCCGGCTCCCACAGATATATCACCAGCCTCCAGGCCTGCGCAGTAACCTGTGGGAGCCGGGCTTGCCGGCGATGGGCCGCGAAGCGGCCCCGGCCTTCGGATGTCCGCCATGGGTCGAAAGCGGCCGCTCCCTTTGGACGCTGACGCGGTATCTGTTCCACCAACGATCCGGCGATCTAGCGGGTGAAGCGCGGTATCGGCAAGCCGAGGCTCTCGCGCAGGGTAGTGCCCTCATAAGCGGTGCGGTATACCCCACGCTCCTGCAGCAATGGCACTACCTCCTCGGTGAACCGGCGGAACTGCCCCGGGTGGCCAATGTAGATGTTGAAGCCGTCCAACGCCCGCGCCTCGAACCAATCGGCCATCTTCGCCGCCACGGTGTGTGCCGAACCCACGAACGCCCCCGGCCGCAACTGGCGGCCGAACTCCACGGCCTGGCGCAGGCTGAAGCCCTTGTCCCTTGCCTGGTCGGCAATGCGCTTGGCGTTGGTGAAGAAGCTGCTGCGGGCGTATTCCAGGCTTTCCTGCGGGAACGGCGCATCCAGGTCATAGCGGCTGAAGTCATGCCAGCCGAAATTGCGCCCGAACTCTTTCAACGCCAGTTCAAAGCTGTGGTCAGCCTGGTGGTAGTGACGCTCGATCTCTCGGGCATGGTCGTCCGTGTCGCCTACGTAGATCTCCGCCCCCGGCAACACCAGCAACTGCTCCGGGTCACGCCCCAGGCGTACGGCACGGCCCTTGATGTCCCGGTAGAACGCCTGCCCCTGCTCGATGCTGGCGGCATGGGTGAACACCACGTCGGCAGTGGCGGCGCCCAGGTCACGGCCCTGCTCGGAATCGCCCGCCTGGAAGATCACCGGCTGGCCCTGCGGCGAGCGCTGGATGTTCAGCGGGCCAACCACTGAAAAGTGCTCGCCCTGGTGATTCAGTGCATGCAACTTCGACGGGTCGAGAAAGCGACCGCTGGCACGATCCCGAGGGAAGGCGTCGTCTTCGTACGAATGCCACAGCCCTTGTACCACTTGCACATGCTCCTGCGCCCGGGCGTAGCGGGTGTCGTAGTCGTAGTGCTCGTCCAGCCCGTAGTTGCCGGCGGTACCGGCATCACCACTGGTGACCACGTTCCAACCGGCGCGGCCCTTGCTGATCAGGTCCAGCGAGGCGAGCCGGCGGGCGACGTTGAACGGTGCGTTGTAGGAAGTGGTGAGGGTGCCGACCAGGCCGAGGTGGCGGGTGCTGACCGCCAAGGCCGAGAGCAGGGTCAAAGGCTCCAGACGGTTGAGGTAGTGCGAGGGCGAGCCTGGGGTAATGAACTGGCTGTCCACGATGAACATCAGGTCGAACAACGCCGCTTCGGCCGTGCGGGCGATGTCGATGTACCAGTCGATGTTGACGCTGGCGTCGGCAGGCAGCTCGGGGTCGAGCCACAGGTTATGCCGGCCAGGGCCGCCGCAGCCCATGGTCAGGGCACCGAGTTTGATCTGTCGTTTGCTCATGGGGATCCCTTCACTGGCTGCTGACGGCGGGGGCCTGGAAGGCCGCGCCGAACGAGGTGTCGAACAGGTCCGCCGCCGGGTAGGGCTTGATAAGGCCAAGCCCGGCGAAAAAGTCCACGGTCTTCTGCGCATCGGCGATGACCTGCGGGCTCAGCGGTGCCAGGTCGGTGCGCGCACGGGCGAACCAGGTGCGGGCGATATCGCGGTCGGCACGGGTTCGCTGGGCCCAGGCATCGGCATAGGCCTCGGTATTGGCCGGGTCGTTCAGGGTCCAGTCACGGGCCTTTTTCAGGCGCTGCAGAAAGTCGGCGATCTGCGCCCGCTTTTGCTCCACCGCCTTGCTGTTGGCCACCACGAAGCTCTGCGCCGGGATGACCCCCTCGGCGGTGGCCAGCACGCGGGCGCCCTGGCGCTCCTGCTGGGTGACGTAAGGTTCCCAGGTGGCGATGACATCCACCGAGCCGCCGTCCAGGGCGTGGGAGGCATCCAGCGCGCTGAGGTAGCGCAGCTCCAGGGCATCGCGGGGCACACCTGCCTTGTCCAGGGCGCTGAACAGCAACTGCTGGCTCCACGAACCCTTCCAGATCGCTGCGCGTTTGCCACGCAGGTCCTGCAGGCTGTGGATGGTTGAATCCTTGCGCGCCAGGATGGCCACGCCTTCGAGGTTCTGCCGGCTGACCGCGATCACCTTGATCGGTGCGCCCAGGGCGCCGAGAAACAGCGGCGGCGCGTCGCCCAGCAGGCCGATGTCGAGGCTGCCGACATTGAGCGCCTCGGCCACCGGCGAGCCTGCGGTGAACTGCTTCCATTCCAGGGTGTAAGGCAAATTGTCGAGCACCCCGGCCGCTTCCATGACGGCGCGGGCGTTGTAGCTCTGGTCACCGACCACCAGCGTCTGGGCTGCGGCGGCAAGGCTGAAGGTAGTGGCCAGCAGCGTGGCAGCCAGGTGTTTCATATAGCGCACGTTCGTCTCCAGATGCCCCTTGAGGGGCAGGTGAGCCGATCCGCGCGTGCGGTCTCGTCCAGGTTTTATCTATAGCCAAAAGGCATTAATAGAGTGTTGGTTATAAACTAAAGTGTATTTGCGAGCCTGTGAAATGCGCATTAGGCATAACCTCATGCCTTTGGCGACGGCAATTTGAAAACAGAATAGCGCAGCAGTAAATGCATTATTTGCATATTAGCTTATGATTATTTTGCATTTTGAGAATAGAAAGAGGATTTGCTAGGGTTGACCGGAACCCGAAAGCCGAGCCTGAACCATGACCCAGAACCTGCGCCCGGAGCGCTTGCGCCATTTCATCGACCGCCTCGCCGCGCTGCTCGACCAGCAGCCCGACGAAGCCGCCCTGCTCGACCGCGGCCAGCAACTGCTGGCCGAGCTGGTCTCGCATGACGACTGGCTGCCGGACGACCTCGCCCAGCCCGACCCGCAGCGCTATCAGCAGTACTTGCTGCATTGCGACTCACGCCAGCGCTTCTCGGTGGTGAGCTTCGTCTGGGGCCCTGGGCAGCAGACGCCGGTACATGACCACCGGGTGTGGGGCCTGATCGGCATGCTGCGCGGCGCGGAACTGGCCCAAGGCCTGGAGCGCGACGCCCAGGGCAAGCTGCTGCCTCTTGGCGCGGCAGTGCGCCTGGAGCCGGGCCAGGTGGAAGCGGTGTCGCCGCGCATCGGCGACATCCATCAGGTCAGCAATGCCTTCGACGACCAGGTGTCGATCAGCATCCACGTCTATGGCGGCAACATCGGCGCAGTCCAGCGCGCAGTCTATGCCGAGGACGGCAGCGAAAAACCGTTTGTTTCCGGCTACTCCAATACCCGCCTGCCCAACATCTGGGACCTGTCCAAAGAGAACCTTGCCCCATGAGCTCCGTCACCACCCGCCGATACCACGACATCCGCCGCGCCCTGCTGGCCCGGGAGGAACTGGCCCTGATCGACGTGCGCGAAGAAGACCCGTTCGCCCAGGACCATCCCTTGTTCGCCGCCAACATTGCGCTGTCCAAACTTGAGCTGGAGGTTTTCGCTCGGGTGCCACGGCGTGACACCGCCATCACCGTCTACGACAACGGCGAAGGCCTCGCCGAAGTGGCGGCGCAGCGCTTGCTGGCGCTGGGCTACCGCGACGTCGCCGTGCTTGACGGCGGCCTGGCCGGCTGGCGCGCCGCGGGTGGCGAATTGTTCCGTGACGTCAATGTGCCGAGCAAGGCCTTTGGCGAACTGGTGGAAAGCGTGCGCCATACGCCATCGCTTGCTGCCGAGCAGGTCCAGGCGCTTTTGGATGAAAAGGCCGATGTGGTGGTACTCGATGCCCGCCGCTTCGACGAATACCAGACCATGAGCATCCCCGGTGGTGTCAGCGTGCCCGGTGCCGAGCTGGTGTTGCGCGTAGCCGAGTTGGCACCGGACCCGGCCACCCAGGTGATCGTCAACTGCGCAGGGCGCACCCGCAGCATCATCGGCACTCAGTCACTGGTCAACGCCGGCATTCCCAACCCGGTCGCCGCCCTGCGCAATGGCACCATTGGTTGGACCCTTGCCGGCCAACAGCTGGCCCATGGCCAGGACCGCCGCTTCGCCGAAGTCAGCGCCGCTACCCGCGCCAACGCTGCGCGCCAGGCGCGAGCAGTCGCTGACCGCAGCGGTGTGCTGCGCCTGGAGCGTGCTGGGCTGCGCGACTGGCAGGCCGACCCCACCCGCACCACCTACCTGTTCGACGTGCGCACGCCCGAGGAGTACAACGCCGGCCACCTGCCTGGCAGCCGCTCGGTGCCGGGCGGCCAGCTGGTGCAGGAAACCGACCACGTGGCCAGCGTTCGCGGGGCGCGCATCGTGCTCGTGGATGACGACGGCGTACGCGCCAACATGAGTGCTTCATGGTTGGCGCAGATGGGCTGGCAGGTAGCCGTGCTCGACGGTTTGTCCGAGGCAGATTTCACCGCCACCGGCGAATGGCAGCCGCCCCTGCCCGCACTGCCCGCCGCCAACGAGATCGGTGTCGAGCAACTGGCCAGCTGGCTGCAGCAAGACGGCACGGTGCTGCTGGACTTCACCACCAGCGCCAACTACGTCAAGCGCCATATCCCGGGTGCCCACTGGGCGATCCGCGCCCAGCTGGCCGAAACCCTGGAGCGTTTGCCACAAGCCAGCCGCTATGTACTGACGTGCGGCAGCAGCCTGCTGGCGCGCTTCGCCGCACGCGACCTGCAAGCCCTCACCCGCACACCCGTTTACCTGCTCGAAGGCGGCACCGCGCGATGGATCGCTGCCGGGCTACCGCTGGAAACCGGCGAAACGCAGCTTGCCGTACCACGCAGCGATCGCTACCGGCGCCCGTACGAAGGTACGGACAACCCCCGCGAGGCGATGCAGGGGTATCTGGACTGGGAGTTTGGCCTGGTTGCGCAACTCGAGCGCGATGGCACCCATGGGTTCAAGGTGCTCTGAACCTGAACGAGCGACAGGCTGTTTTGGGTCGGTAATAACCCATTGTGAACGACAGCCATCGGTCATGGCTGACTTCCAAAGGCCGGGGCCGCTTCGCGGCCCATCGCCGGCAAGCCCGGCTCCCACGGGTACTGCGCAGGCCTGGAGACTGGTTATATCTCTGCGCTGGTCCGAAGACTGGTGATATCTCTGTGGGAGCCGGCTTGCCGGCGATGAGGCCGGTAATGACTACAGAGCACTTTGGGAAGGTGCCCGCCATGGGTCGATAGCGGCCCATCACGACAGGTAGCTCCGCTGCGTTGCAGTCAATCCCATCCCTCAGTTTGAAGTGCTTGCCTTACGGATCCGCCAGCCCTTCGCGCCTCGGGGGCGACTGGCGAAGGCAAGATCGCGCTGCTAGCCTGAACCTTCGTGCTCAAGAAGATGGGCTTAATCATGAACTTACCCAGTTCATAGTTCCCTCTAACATCCGCTCAGACAACGCTGCGCAGTCTATGGAAAGAGGAACCTCCATGCAGAATATCACTGATATCGAGCCGGCTCAGGATCTGTCATCTTTCATTGGGACTCACTTCATCTACACGTACGCCAACGGCTGGAAGTATGAATGGTACGCACGTAATGCGCATACCTGTGACTACCGCATCCATCAGGGGCTGGTGGGCGGCCGTTGGGTAACGCATCAAACGATGAGCCTGGTACAAATCGGCCCGGGTCTGTTCAAGGTTGACTGGCATGAGCCGACCGGCACCTGTGTGAGCCTCTTGTTCGACATCGCACAACGCCGACTCCACGGCACGATTTTCTTCCCCCAGTGGATTGCCGGAGAGGGGCAACACCCGGAAAAAACGATCTGCTACCAGAATGACTTTATAGAAGACATGAACCGATTCCGAGACGAGGGCCCCGCGTACCCGTATGTCATCATCAGCGAATTCGCCAAAATAACATTCATGGAACAACGCGGCGCTGACAATGATCAGGTGATCAATGCTGCACCCGGGCAACTGCCAAGTGGCTTTCTCGATCAAACAAATTGAACGCCAACTTTGACTGAGTCCGGTTGTTGACAGGTTCGGGGATGGCCACATTTCAAATCCAGGAGCGCGGCAGCGTTCGGCGCATGCCGCTCCTGCAGGATCGTGCATACCCGCAGCAGGAATCGCATAACGCAGCCCAGCCCAGGCGCCTTACTCTTGTTTCACCTGCTTATCGGCGGGGCCTCTTACAGCCAGAAACAGGAGTGGGAAAATGCACGGTATCGAACAAAAAGTCATCGTGATCACGGGCGCCAGTAGTGGTATCGGCGAAGCAACAGCCCGCCTGCTTGCCAGCCAAGGCGCTCGCGTTGTTCTGGGTGCCCGCCGCACCGATCGCCTGCAAGCTCTCGCCACGGAGATCCGGGCAGCCGGCGGTATCGCTGATGTACTGGCGCTGGATGTCACCCGCCTGGAGAACATGCAGTCCTTCATCGACTTCGCTGTCGAACTGCATGGCCGGGTCGACGTTCTGATCAACAACGCCGGCGTCATGCCCCTTTCCAAGCTCGAAGCGCTCAAGGTCGATGAGTGGAACCGGATGATCGATGTCAACATTCGAGGCGTGCTGCACGGCATTGCCGCAACGCTGCCGCTGATGCAACAACAGCGCGCCGGCCAGATTATCAATATCGCCTCGATCGGGGCCTACGCTGTGAGCCCGACCGCTGCGGTGTACTGCGCCACCAAATATGCCGTACGGGCCATTTCAGAGGGTTTGCGCCAAGAGGTGGGTGGCGATATCCGAGTCACCGTCATTGCACCAGGCGTTACCGAGTCCGAGCTGGCCGAAAGCATTTCCGATGAAGGCGGGCGTGCAGAGATGCGCGAGTTCCGCAAGATCTCGATCCCTGCTTCGGCCATTGCCCGGGCGATTGCCTATGCGGTTGAGCAACCTGCGGATGTGGATGTCAGCGAACTGATCGTGCGCCCGACCGCAAGTCCATTCTGAGTGGTACTTGCGATCCGAGGCCTGGTCAAACGCCTCAGGCGACTTTGATGACTACTTTGCCAAAGGCGCCTCGGGCCAGGTGTTCGAAGGCCTTGCGCGCGTCGCTGAACGCGTAGGTCTGCTCTATGACCGGGCGAATGCGGTGCTCATTGAGGAATTCGTTCATGCGATCAAACGAAGAACGAGGCGCCACGGCTATGCCACGAAGCGTGGTTTGGCGGAAGATAAGCGGCATGAGGCTGAGCGAGGTGGTCTGGCCGGTGAGAAAGCCGATCTGAGCGATCTTGCCAGCGGCTTTGGTTGCCAGGATGGACTGGTTCAAACCCTCCCCTCCAGCCACATCAAGAAGCAAGTCGACACCTTTGCCGTCGGTGAGCTTCAGAACTTCATCTTGCCAGTTCGGGAAGGTCCGATAGTTGACGCCCGCCACTGCACCGAGCTTTTTCACCGCCTGCAGATTGGCATCGCTGCTGGAGGTTACGATCACCTGGGCGCCAAGTGCGGTCGCCAACTGCACAGCAAATATCGATACCCCTCCGGTGCCTTGCACCAGCACCGTCTGGCCGGGTTGGATCTGGCCGTAGTCCACCAGCGAATACCATGCCGTCAGCGCTGCAATCGGGAGCGTCGAGGCTTCTTCGTCGGACATGTCGTGTGGCGCACGTACAGCGCTTTGTTCATGAATGATCATGAATTCGGCCAAGCCGCCTGGCAGTGGCATGCCGAAGCAGTAGGCAGGTTCATCCGGCCCCGGCTCGCCGTCAATCCAGCGTGAGTAAAGGTGCGAGTTGACGCGGTCGCCCACCTTGAATCGGCTGACGCCTTCACCCACGGCAACCACAGTGCCCGCGGCATCGCTGACCGGTATCAGTGGTTTCGGTACCAAATGAGGTTCGTAAAAGCCATCGACGATGGCCTTATCGCGATAATTGAGCGAAACGGCGCCGATCTTGACCAGCAATTCACCTGCCTTGGGAGAGGGGGTAGGTGTTTCGCCGAGTGCCAGATTATCGAGTCCGAAATCGTGCAAAAGCCATGCTTTCATTGCCTGTCTCCAGTGTATGTGTAACCCAATGGCGACATTTTCCCCAAGCAACGGCGCCCGATAAATGCCCAGCCAGGCACAGGATTGTTATTTTGAAATGCAACAATCAAACTGTGCACCTGCACTGAACCGGCAACAAATACTCAACGTCAGAGGGCGCTATGGAATTGCTCCAGTCCATGCAAGTGTTCACCCGAGTGGCGGAACTTGGCAGTTTTACCCGAGCGGCAGACGCGCTGCAGATTGGCCGCCCGCAAGTCACGCGGGCGATCCAGGAGTTGGAACTTTCGCTTGGGGTGAGGCTGTTCCAGCGCACCACCCGCACCGTCAGGCTCACCTCGGAAGGAGAACAATTTTACCAGCGCACGAAAAAGATCCTTGGAGAGCTGGCGGATGCCACGGCGATGTTCTCGTCGGCAGGTTCGAGCCTGCGGGGTCGATTGCGGGTGGACATCCCCACCGCTTTTTCCCAGCCGGGGCTCATAGAGAGCCTGCGAGGGTTCTCAACCCTCTACCCTGGAATCGAGTTGGCGCTTGGGGTCACCGACAGGACCGTCGACCTGGTTGCAGAAGGCGTAGACTGCGCGCTGCGAATCGGGCAATTACCCAGTTCAAGCCTGGTGGCCTCTCGCATCGGTATGGCGACCATGGTCACCTGCGCGGCTCCGCGATATCTGAGCGAACATGGTGAGCCGGAAACCTTGGAGGCATTGAGCGCGCACCGTGGCGTGACCTTTCTCTCCGGGCAGAGCCAACGCCCACTGGCCTGGCAATTCATGGACGGCGGTCGCGAGCAATCTTATGTCAGTCGCCAGGGCATCACCGTCAACGAGTCCAATGCGTATGTCCAGTGTGGCATCGCAGGCTTCGGCATATTACAGGCCCCAGGCATAACGCTGGACCGGTTCCTGGCCGACGGGTCACTGGTTGAGGTGTTGCGAGCCTTTCGTCCACGGCCCAGGCCCGTATCAGTGCTGTACCCTAGCCGCTCGCACCTGGCTCCACAGGTAGAGGCCTTCGTTAGCTGGGTGCGCGACGAATTTCCCAAACTCTATGGGCATTGGCTAGAGGCTTAGTCGGAACGCCAGGAGGCATACTAGACGACTGGTCTAATCTGGGTTAGGCTGTACCCACTATGAAGAAACCAGCGATTGAAATGCGTGAGCACATCCTTGATGTTGCCAGGGCACTTATGACCCACAAAGGCTACACAGCTGTCGGCCTCAACGAGGTGTTGAGCACTGCCGGTGTACCCAAGGGCTCGTTCTACCATTATTTCAAGTCCAAGGAAGAATTCGGCCAAGCATTGCTCGACGTGTACTTCGCAGAGTATCTGTCCCGTATCGAGCCGATTCTCAGGCAGCAGCCTACCGGCGCGCAAAGCCTACTGAAGTATTTTCAATACTGGAGTGAAACCCAGCATGACGACGCCGTCGATAACAAATGCCTGGTAGTCAAGCTCGGCGCTGAAGTCTGTGATCTTTCTGAAGTGATGCGTCAGGTGCTGGATCAAGGCACTTCCCGCATCATCAGGTTGATCAGCGATAGCATCGAACGCGGTATCAACGATGGCAGCATCGTTACCAATGACCGCGAAGCGCTGGCCGAATCGCTTTATCAACTCTGGTTGGGCGCGTCATTGATGGCAAAAGTGAACCGCTCTGCCCAACCCTTCCAATCGGCTTTGACCATGACTAAAAGCCTGCTCGGTTGAGCGGCTTTTTTTTACCCGAAAACTAGACGACTGGTCTACTTAATGGAATCTCTCATGACTGACAACAGCACCCGTACCGACCTGTTCGAACCCACCCGCATGGGCGCTATCGAACTCGCCAACCGTATCGTCATGGCACCTGTCACTCGCAGCCGTTATGCCGAGGATGGTATCCCCAATGAACTGCACGCTACCTACTACGCTCAGCGCGCCTCAGCCGGCCTGATCATCGCCGAAGCGACCAATATCAGCGCCCAGGGCCGTGGCTATGCTGCCACGCCAGGCATCTGGAGCGCAGAACAGACCGCTGGCTGGAAGAAAGTCACCGACGCTGTGCATGCCGAAGGCGGCAAGATCGTATTGCAGCTGTGGCATGTCGGCCGCTTCTCCAGCGTCGAACTGCAACCTGACGGTCAGGCACCGGTAGCCCCTTCGGCGATCAAGGCCGAGGGCAATACCTATACGGCCGATGGTTTCGTGCCGGTGTCCACACCGCGCGCCCTGGCTACCGACGAGATCCCCGGGATCGTCGAGCAATACCGTACTGCCGCGCGCAACGCCAAGCTCGCAGGGTTCGACGGCGTGGAGGTCCATTCTGCCAACAGCTACCTGCTCGACCAGTTCCTGCGTGATTCCACCAATCAGCGTACCGACCACTACGGTGGGTCGATCGAAAACCGGGCGCGCCTGACACTTGAAGTCACCCGCGCGGTAATTGAGATCTGGGGGAGTGACCGGGTTGGAATCCGACTTTCGCCGGTAACGCCGGACGCTGGCAACACACCACCCGACAGCAACGTCATGGGCCTGTTCGGTTACCTGGTGCCCGAACTTGACGCGCTCAATCTGGCTTACATGCATTTCGTCGAAGGCGCCACGGCGACCAGCCGCGAAGTCCCGGCGGACGTTGACATGGATGCCCTCAGCGGCCTTTTCGCAGGGCCCTATATCGGTAACAACAACTACGACCTGGAAATGGCCATCGAGCGGCGCGCTCAAAAAAAGATCGACGCCGTGGCCTTCGGCCGCCTGTTCATCTCCAATCCCGACCTGGTTCAACGCTTGCGCCAGGGTGCGGCGCTGACGGTCGCTGCACGAGAGAGCTACTACGGTGGTGGCGCCAAGGGGTACACCGACTGGCCGAATGGCAATTACTGAATCCGCGAGCGCCGAGGCGCTCATCCTCTCCACGTGTAACCGCTTTTTCATCAAAGGAACAACACCATGAACAAACCCACCTACGTGCAGGAATACAACGCCATCGTCGAAGTACTCAACCAGTACAACGAAGGCGGCAAGCAGGCCAAGAGCAGCATCATGAAACCGGCGTTCAGTGAGCAGGCCACCCTATTTGGCGTCGATGCTGACGCCAAGCTTGTTGGCGGGCCGATTCAGGTCCTGTTCGATACCATCGACCACCCGCCTTTTCACCCCTCGCCCGAGGCCCAGGGCGTCATCGTCAATATCGATATCGTCGGCACTGCCGCAAGCGCGCGTATCGATACCAACGACATCTCCGGTTTCTGCTTCACTGACTTTTTCAATTTATTGAAAGTCGAGGGTCGGTGGACTGTGGTCAGCAAGATCTACCACACCCACATCGCGCCCTGACCTGCGCTGTTTTCAGAAACTGAGCGGGATCCCCATCAGAACTGCGCAAGCCTTCACGGGCCTGGCTCGTGAAGGCTTGCTGTGCGATGGCAGTGCAGTGGATCAGAACGCCGGCACCACATCGCCGTGGTAGCGCTCAAGAATGAACTGCTTGACCTGTGGCGAGTTCAACAACGCACCCAGCTTCTGCACTGCCGGGTCGTTGGCTTTGTCCCTGCGCACGTACAGGTAGTTGGCGTAAGGCGACTCCGAACTTTCGATGAACAGCGCGTCCTTGTGCGGCACCAGCTTGGCCTCCAGCGCGTAGTTGGCGTTGATCAGTGCCATGTCCACCTGGCCCAGCACGCGCGGCAGCATGGCGGCTTCCAGCTCCTTGAACTTGAGGTGCTTCGGGTTGCTGGTGATGTCGGCGGCGGTCGCCATGATGTTGCTGGGGTCCTTGAGCGTGATCAGCCCCTGCTTGGCGATCAGCAGCAATGCGCGGCCAGAGTTGGTGGGGTCGTTGGGAATGGCGACGGTGGCGCCGTCCTTCAGCTCTGCCACCGATTTGACCTTGCTCGAGTAGGCGCCGAACGGCTCGATGTGAACGGCCACGACCGGCACCTGGTCGCTGCTTGGCCGGTCTTTTTTGTAGGCCTCGTAGTAAGGCTTGCTCTGGAAGTAGTTGGCATCCAGCCGCCCCTCGTCAACCTGGCGGTCGGGCTGGATATAGTCGGTGAACACCTTCACGTCCAGTTCCACGCCTTGCTTGGCCAGTTCAGGTTTGAGGAACTCCAGGATCTCGGCATGGGGCACGGGCACCACGGCGATCTTGAGCGTTTCGGCTTGTGCCACGCCAAGGGAGGCGGCCAGCAGGGCAAGGGAAAGTGCAATGCGCTTCACAGGTGTTTTCCTTCGAATCGTTCAAGGGTGAATGAGGACAGGTCGAGGTCGCTGGTACCACGTGTGCACCACTGCGCAAAGGCTTCGCCCAGGGCAGCCGAGTGCTTGAAGCCGTGGCCAGAGCAGGCGGACACCACCAGGGTGTGCTTGAGTGTGGGGTGCTGGTCGATGATGAAGTGGCGGTCCGGGGTGACGGTGTAGGCACAGACGGCCGACTTGAGGACCTTGGCGGTGACCCCGGCAATACGGCCTTGCACTTGCTGCTGGTACATGTCGCGCGCTTCGGCTGCAGACACGCTGCGGTCCAGCAGGTCGGGCTGCGAGGCCGTGTGATATTGCGCGGTCGCAATCTTGAGGCTGCCCTCGCCGGGTTGCGCGGGGAACCCGTAATTGATTTTGTCGTCCCCGCGCCCATGGGTGAGGATGAACGTGGGCGACGCGCCCTCCAGGCCAGCGCCGGCTTCGAGCTCGAACCAGAAGAGTTTCTGCCGGTAGACACTGAGCAGCCGGTCAAAGGGCTCACCCAACAACCCGCCCGCCCAATTACCCGCGCTGAACACCAGCTTGCCGGCCTTCACTGTGCGCCGATCGGTGGTGACCGTGACGCCCTGTTCATCCGAGCTGATCCGGGTAACCGTTTCTCCCGTATGCAGGGTCGCACCGTGCTGCGCAGCCAGGCGCAATTGCACCTCGATGCAGCGCTCGGGGCGTACGAAACCGCCCCCGGGCTCGAAGTAGCCGATCGCGTCGTCGCGCACGTTGGCAAATTGCGGGAAGCGCTGGCGAATCTGCTCGGCGTCGAGCACTTCGTGTTCGATCCCGTAGGTCTGGGCCAGGCCTATGGTGCGAAAAGTGAAGTCGGTTTTTTCGTCGGGGTCGAAGTCGGGGCTGGATGTCAGCGCGAGCAAGCCAGATTGATCGAACAACGACTCGCCGGTCAGCGCTTCCAGCTCGCGCCAGATTTGCTGGGCCCTTTTCACGATGGGTACGTACTGCGCGCCCTCCCCCACGGACAGCCGGGTAATCCGCGTGTCACCGTGGCTCGAGCCAAAGGTATGCGGGGGCTGGAAGCGGTCGATGCCCACCACATCGACACCCGCCTTGGCCAATTGATAAGTGGTAGCGGCGCCCATTGCACCCAGACCGATGACGACTACTTCACAGTGCTCCACGGACAGCGCTCACTCAAAAAAGCGCTAGTTGAAAGCAGGTGTTCGCAGGAGACAAAGAATTAAAAGGTATAAGGTTATGCCGAGGCGCGCAGAGCGCAAGCATACGCTCGTCTTCTGCTTTTAATGTTGCGTGCATCATGAATATGACTAAAGCCGCTGTGAAATCAATTCAGTTCCCCCCGTTCGCCCCACTACCTAAGATGCGCCTTAATTTAAGGCTTAGCAAAAACTTGAGTGGAACACCTGATCATGGCACACACAGACTTCACGTTTTCCATCAAGCGCATTCGCTTCGACGAGCACTATAAACCCGCCGACAGCACGCGCATCACAACCAACTTCGCCAACTTGGCAAGGGGCGCCAGGCGCCAGCAGAACTTGCGCAACACCTTGACCATGATTGACAACCGTTTCAACGCCTTGGCGCACTGGGACAACCCCAAGGGTGATCGCTACACGGTGAAACTTGAAATCATTTCCGTCGCGATGTCGGTGGATAACGACCGCCCCGAGGCCGGCCTGCCCTTGATTGAAATCCTCAACACACAGATTTTCGATCGAACGACTGGCGAGCGTATGGCAGGCATGGTCGGCAATAACTTCTCTTCCTATGTGCGGGATTACGATTTCAGCGTATTGCTGCTGGAGCATAATAAAAACCAGCCGGGGTTCAGCACGCCTGATCATTTCGGCGATCTGCATGGCAAGCTGTTCAAGCGCTTCGTGAACTCAAACACGTATAAAGACCAGTTCGACAAGGCACCGGTCATCTGCCTGAGTGTTTCGAGCAGCAAGACCTACCATCGCACTGAAAATCAGCACCCTGTGTTGGGCCATGAATATCAGCAGGATGACTATTCGCTGACCGATGAATACTTCGCAAAAATGGGGCTGAAGGTGCGTTACTTCATGCCGCCAAACAGCGTTGCACCGTTGGCGTTCTATCACCACGGCGACTTGCTCGCTGACTACACCAACCTTGAACTGATCAGCACCATCAGCACAATGGATACCTTCCAGAAAATCTACCGGCCCGAAATTTACAACGCGAATTCTGTGGCAGGCAAAACCTACCACCCTAGCCTGCAGCATGAGGATTATTCGCTGACTCGCATTGTTTACGACCGAGAGGAACGTAGCCGGCTGGCCATTGAGCAGGGGCGCTTTGTCGAGGAGCACTTCATCAAACCGCACCAGGCGGTGCTTGAACAATGGTCCGCCAACTACAACTCCTGACCCATTTGAAAACAAGGTTTGCGTCATGAAAAAGCTGTTGCCCACATCGACTGCCGGCAGTCTGCCGAAACCCTCTTGGCTCGCCCAACCCGAAACACTCTGGTCACCCTGGAAATTGCAAGACCAGGCATTGGTCGAAGGCAAACAGGATGCCCTGCGTTTATCGCTGCAGGAACAGCAACACGCAGGCATTGATATCGTCAGCGATGGCGAGCAAACGCGCCAACACTTTGTGACGACCTTCATCGAGCACCTGAGCGGCGTGGATTTCGAGAAGCGTGAAACGGTCAGGATCCGTGACCGCTACGATGCCAGCGTGCCAACGGTAGTGGGTGCTGTCGAACGTCAAAAACCGGTATTTGTGGAAGATGCCAAGTTCTTGCGCCAGCAAACCGGGCAGCCCATAAAATGGGCGCTGCCAGGCCCCATGACCATGATCGACACGCTGTATGACAACCACTACAAAAACCGCGAGAAGCTGGCCTGGGAGTTCGCCAGGATTCTCAACCAGGAAGCCAGGGAGCTGGAGGCTGCCGGTGTCGACATCATTCAGTTCGATGAGCCAGCGTTCAATGTGTTCTTTGACGAGGTGAATGATTGGGGAGTGGCCACCCTGGAAAGGGCCATCGAGGGCCTCAAGTGTGAAACGGCCGTGCATATCTGCTACGGCTATGGCATCAAAGCCAACACCGACTGGAAAAAGACCCTGGGGGCCGAGTGGCGTCAATACGAGCAAGCGTTCCCTAAACTGCAGAAGTCCAGCATCGATATCATCTCGCTGGAATGCCACAACTCGCATGTGCCTATGGACCTGATTGAACTTATCCGCGGCAAAAAAGTGATGGTGGGCGCCATCGACGTGGCGAATCATACCGTCGAAACACCCGAGGAAGTCGCCAACACCCTGCGCAAAGCACTCCAATTCGTAGACGCCGACAAACTCTACCCTTGCACCAACTGTGGCATGGCCCCCCTGCCCCGCGAGGTTGCCAGAGGCAAGCTGAGTGCCTTGAGCGCCGGCGCAGCCATCGTGCGCCAGGAACTTTCGATGCATTAACCCACGCGTTTGTGTAGGAGCTGGCTTGCCTGCGATCGGCTGCGCAGCAGTCGTAAATTCTGTATCCGCGCCCTGCCTGGTACAACGCGGATACCGGTTTTACGACTGCTTCGCAGCCGATCGCAGGCAAGCCAGCTCCTACACGCAATCCTTCGTTGTGCGCGCCATAAGCAGCAGGGCCAAGCCCACCGCCAGCGCTGCAATCAATGCGCCCACCCAGCCCAGCGCAGCCAACCCCAACTGCTGAATCGTCGCACCGCCAATCATAGCCCCCAAGCCGATACCGCCGTTGGCAGCCGATACGTTCAGCGTGCCGGCCAACGCTTGCGCTTTCGAGCCGGCGATCATCACCCGCACCTGGCAAACCGGGAACAACGCGGTGTAGGCAATGCCCCACGCGGCCAAGGCCACGATCAGCAACCACAAGGTATCGACTGCAGGGGCCGCGGCAGCCATACCGGCCCCCAGCACGCTCAGCAACAGGATGGTTGCACCGAGTGGGCTGCGGTCAACCAGCCGCCCGCCAATGGCATTGCCGATCATGCCCACTACGCCAAAGCCCATCAGCCACCAGCCCACCTGCGCGCTGGGCACATGGGCCAGCCGCTCGAGGATATCGGCCAGGTAGGTGTAAGCGCTGAACATGGCCGTGAACACCACCACCGAAAGGGCGATGTGCAGGAGAAATTTCGGGTCTTTCAATATGACGGTCTGACGCTCGCCGACGGCGCGTTTGGGGGCTTCTGGGAGTGTCGGCAGGCGCACCCACATCAGCAGCGCTATCACCAGGCAGACGCCGGAAATAAGCCAGAACGTACCCCGCCAGCCGAGCGCATCCGCCGCCAGCGTGCCTGAAGGGATGCCAAATACGAACGCCGCCGTGATGCCCAGGTAAACCCGGGCAACCGCCTTGCCCTCATTACCTTTGCCTGCCAATTGCCCTGCCGACTCGCTGGCGGTGCCCCAGAACACCGGCAGTGTCGCTGCTGCCAGGATGCGCGAGATCGCCATGGTCCAGAAGTCCGTAGCGACTGCCGACAGGGCATTGGAGGCGGCGAAGATGAGCAGCACACCCAGGAACACCTTCTTGCGGTCCCAATGGGAAATTGCCGCGGTGAGGAACGGCCCCACCAGCATCACGGTAAACGCGAATACGGTGACCAATTGGCCTGCGTGCGCAACGGTAATGCCCAGGTCACGCGCGAGCCCAGGCAAGATGCCGAGGATGATGAACTCTGTGGTCAGCACAGCGAAGGCAGCGAGGGTGAGAATCAGGATGCTGCTGCCCGCGCGGGCATCTGCTGCCGCGGAAAGGGGCGCCGTGGTGGCATGCATCTACAGGTACTCCAACAGGAAAAGGTGGAGCGAAGGGTATAGTGGAAAAAAAAGATCAGCTTTGGCAATTAGGCAACGATATAGTGGAAATCTATTCCACAATGGGGGCGATCGGTGCTGAGCGAACAACGCTTGAAAGGTATTGCGGTTTTCATCTGCGTGGCAGAAGCCGGCAGCTTCACCGCAGCCGCCGACCGCCTGAGCTTGACCACCTCGGCGGTCAGCAAGAGCGTGGCGCGGCTTGAGGAGCGTTTGAACATCAAGCTGTTCGAACGCAGCACCCGCCGCTTGGCCCTGACCGATGCGGGGCTCGATTACTACCGCACCTGTAAAGAGGTCGTGGCCAGCCTGGACGAGGCCGAGATGGCCATGCACAGCCCCCAGACAGAGCCATGCGGCCGGGTGCGAATCGACCTGCCGGCGTCTTACGGCAAATTGCGGGTGCTCCCCCTGCTCATCGACTTCATCGCCCAGCATGAGCTGCTGATGCCACACATCACGCTCACCGACCGCTTTGTCGACCCCCTGGAAAATGGCATCGACATCCTGGTGCGCATCGGCGGGCCCGACACCTGGCCCCAAGGTATGGAGCGTCGATTGCTGGGTGTTCAGCAGCACATCTTTTGCGCATCGCCAGGCTACCTGCAGCGGCGTGGAGTACCTGAAACTGAACAGGACCTGCATGCACATGGCTGCGTGCTCTATGGCAAGACCGACGGCGGCGTATACCCGCTGCACTTTCCCGGTGGCCATGCCAGTGACAGTGAGCAGCGCATCGTCCCCGGGCGCATCGCCATTGGCAACGCAGAAGGGCAACTGGCGTTGGTGCTGGCCGGGCTGGGCGTGGCTCAGTTGCCCACGTGGCTGGTGCAGGAGCACCTCGACGCAGGCACGTTGGTGCAGATCCTGCCTGAACTCACCACTGACGGCTTGCCGATCAACATCGCATGGCCCAAAAGCCGGCAATCACAGCCCAAAGTGCGGGCATTGGTCGATGCCATTTGTGCGCACGCGATGCAAAATTGTACAAAAATCTAACTCTGTATAGCTTTATGCGAAGGGCTGATCTATACCTGTACAAGAAAACTTTTTTGTACAGGCTCGAGCATGCCCAGCTACCTGCAAACCTTCGCCGAACGCTTTGCCCGGCTCGATGCGCACACCCTCGACCAGCTGGGTGACTTGTACAGCGACGACATCAGCTTTCGCGACCCGCTGCATCACATCAGCGGCCTCCCTGCCCTGCGCGCCTACTTTGCCGAGCTCTACGGCAATATCCAGGAGGTCCACTACACCTTCGAAGGCACCGATGAGGTGGCGCCAGGCCACGGCTACATTCGCTGGACCTTGCAGTTTCGCCACCCGCGCCTGAATGGCGGGCAACGGGTCAGCCTGCAAGGCTGCAGCCACCTGCGCTGGCATGAACGCGTGCACTTTCATCAAGACTACTTCGACGCAGGCGCACTGCTTTATGAGCATGTGCCGGTGCTGGGCGGCGCGGTCCGTTGGCTCAAGGGCAGGCTGGCATGAGCCGCTGCTGGCTGACCGGTGCCAGCAGCGGCATTGGCGCAGCATTGGCGAAGTGCCTGCTGGAACAAGGCCACCAGGTTGCGCTTGGCGCTCGGCGGGCTGACAGCCTGGCGCCGTTGGCCGCGCAGTTTGGGCAGCAGACCTTGCTGGCAATCGGCGATATCGATGACCCGCCGCAGGTCGCACAAATGGCCGCACAGATCGAGCAGAACTGGGGCGCGCTGGACCTGGTGATCCTCAACGCCGGCACCTGCGAATACCTTGAACCTGGCCAGTTTGACCCGCTACTGGTCGAGCGTGTGGTCCGTACCAACCTGGTCGGCCTCAGCCACTGCCTGCACGCTGCCTTGCCGTTGCTGCGCCGTGGCCAGCGGCCGCACCTGGTGGTGGTGGGCAGCTCGGTGTCGTGGCTGGCACTGCCCCGTGCCGGGGCTTACGGCGCGTCCAAGGCGGCCGTGCGCTACCTGATCGAGTCACTGCGCATTGACCTGATCAACGAGGGCATCGACGTCACCCTGGTCAGCCCCGGCTTCGTCGACACACCGCTGACCCGTCGCAACGACTTCCCCATGCCCCAGTTGTGGAGCGCCGAACGCGCCGCTGCGCACATCGCTGCGCGGCTGCCGCGACGCCCGCTGGAAATCAACTTCCCCGGTGTTTTCACCCAGGTGCTGCGCCTGCTCGGCGCGCTGCCGGTGCGCTGGCGACTGAAGCTAGGCCAGCGCCTGGCACGCAAGCAGCAGGAATAGACCCACATGCGCATCGCAATCATCGGCAGCGGTATCGCTGGCCTCACCTGTGCCTACCTGCTGTCACGCCGGCACGACGTCACGGTGTTCGAAGCCGCCGACTGGATCGGTGGCCATACCCACACCGTCGATGTGCAATGGGGCGGCCAGCAGTACGCGGTGGACACCGGTTTCATCGTCTTCAACGACTGGACCTACCCGCACTTCATCCGCCTGCTCGACCAGCTGAACGTCGCGTCCAGGCCAACCGAGATGAGCTTTTCGGTGCACGACCCGCGCAGCGGTTTCGAATACAACGGCCATGACCTGAACACGCTATTCGCCCAGCGCAGCAACCTGTTGTCTGCCGGGTTCTGGGGCATGTTGCGCGACATCGTGCGCTTCAACCGCAAGGCCATTGCCGACCTGGAAAACAAACGCATCGACGACGCCACCACCCTGGGTGGCTACCTGCAGATGCAGGGCTACGGGCAGCGTTTCATCGACCATTACATCGTGCCGATGGGCTCGGCGATCTGGTCGATGTCGCGTGCCGACATGCTCGGTTTTCCGCTGCAGTTTTTCGTGCGCTTCTGCCGCAACCATGGCTTGCTGTCGGTGAGCAATCGCCCGCAATGGCGAGTGATCGAGGGTGGCTCGCGCAGCTACCTGGCGCCGTTGTGCAAGCCTTTTGCCGAACGCATCCGCCTCAATTGCCCGGTCAGTCGGGTGAGCCGGGACGAGGGTGGCGTGACCGTGCACAGCGCAGTTGGCAGCGAGCGCTTCGACAGCGTGGTGTTCGCCTGCCACAGCGACCAGGCGCTGGCCCTGCTCGAGGCGCCCAGCGCCGACGAGCGCGCGGTACTGGGCGCCATCACCTACGCCAGCAACGACGTGGTGCTGCACACCGACACCCGCCTGCTGCCCAAGCGCCACAAGGCCTGGGCCAGCTGGAACTACCGCCTCGGTGGCCCTCAGCAGGCCCCCGCCGCGCTGACCTACGCAATGAACATCCTACAGGGCATCGACGCGCCAGTGACCTTTTGCGTGAGCCTGAACCAGACCGCGCTGGTGGACCCGACGCAGATCCTCGCCCGCTTTGACTATGCACACCCGCAATACAGCCTGGTAGCCCTGGCGGCACAGGCCCGCCAGGACGAACTGCAGGGGCGCCAGCACAGCTACTACTGCGGCGCTTACTGGGGCAATGGCTTCCACGAAGACGGCGTGGTCAGCGCGCTGAAAGTGGCGGACTTTTTTGGAGAAGGCTTGTGAACAGCAGTTTGTGTCACGGCTGGGTCAACCACCGGCGCCTGACCCCGCGACAGCACGTGTTCCGTTACCGCATCGGCATGTTCTACCTGGACCTGGATGAACAACCCCGCCTGCTCGGCCTAAGCCGCTGGCTGGGGCGTTCACGGCTGGCGCCGTTGTGCTGGCGAGAAAGCGATTACCTGCCCGCGCTGACCCGGCAGGGCGTGCCCTTGGCCCAGGCTGCGCGGCAACTGGTCGGCCTGGCCACCGGGCAAACACCTGAAGGCGCTGTGCACCTGCTCACTCAGCCACGCTGCTGGGGGTTGTCTTTCAACCCGGTAAGCGTCTACTTCTGCCACGACCGGGCCGGCCAGCTGGTGGCGGTCCTGCTGGAGGTGCGCAACACGCCCTGGCGCGAGCGCTTCCACTATGTGCTGCCCGTGCACAACGGCCTGAAATCGGGGTTTTCCGTGGCCAAGGCATTTCACGTTTCGCCCTTCATGCCGCTGGCCATGGAGTACCGCCTGCGCTTCGTGCTCGATGCACAGCGCGTGCACATGCACATGGAAAACTGGCACGAAGGGCAAAAGGTGTTCGACGCCGACCTGGCCTTGCAACGTGCGCCGCTGGACCGCGCCGCCCTGCACCGCCACATCCTCACCTTCCCCTGGATGAGCCTGCGCACGGTGTCGGCCATCTACTGGCAAGCCCTGCAGTTGTTGCTCAAGCGCACACCCATCCACGACCACCGCGCCAGCCAGGGCAACCTGGGCCTCGGCCACGCCGCCTGTAAGGAGCCCGATCATGACCGATCCCACGTTGAGCGTTAGCAAGTCGGCCGGCCGTACGCCGTTATTCGCCAGCCTGGCCAGAATGGCCGTGCTGGCCCAGTTACGGCGCTTGGCCCACGGCAGTTTGCGGGTGATCTGCAATGACCGGCAGTGGCGCTTCGGCGACACCGGCAGCGCGCTCTACGCCGAAGTCGAAATCGTCGACGAGGCGGCCTGGAGCCTGGTCGCCAGCAGTGGTTCGATTGGCGCTGGGGAAGGCTACATCCACGGTTACTGGCGCAGCCCCGACCTGGCCGCGGTAACCCGCGTGTTCGTCGCCAACCTCGATGTCCTCGACGCCATGGAGGGCGGCCTGGCGCGCCTGGCACGCCCCACCCTGCGCCTGCTGCACCAGCTCAACCGCAACAGCCGGCGCGGCGCGCGGCGCAATATTCTCGCCCATTACGACCTGGGCAATGCCTTGTTCGAACGCCTGCTCGACCCGACCATGATGTACTCGGCGGCGCAGTTCGACAGCGCCGAGCAAAGCCTGGAACAGGCGCAACTGAACAAGCTTGAAACGATCTGCCAGAAGCTTGAACTGAAACCCGACGAGCACCTGCTGGAAATCGGCAGCGGCTGGGGCAGCCTGGCCATCCACGCGGCCACCCAGCATGGCTGCCGGGTTACCACCACGACGCTGTCTGACGCGCAATACACCCACACCCTGCAGCGCGTGCAGGCGCTGGGGCTGGCTGAGCGCATCACGGTGCTGCGCGAGGATTACCGAGACTTGCGCGGGCGCTTCGACAAGCTGGTGTCGGTGGAAATGATCGAAGCCGTCGGCCACCGCTACCTGCCCACGTACTTCCGCCAGTGCGCCGGGCTGCTCAAGGACGACGGCCTGATGCTGCTGCAGGCGATCACCATTCGCGACCAACGCTACGCCCAGGCGCGCCGTTCGGTGGATTTCATCCAGCGTTACATCTTCCCCGGCGGCGCGTTGCCTTCGCTGAGCGTGCTGCTGGATACCGCCAGCCGCCAGACCAAGCTGAACCTGGTCCACCTCGAAGACTTCGGTCAGGACTACGCACGCACCTTGCGCCACTGGCGCGACAACCTGCGCCAGGCGCGCGCCGCGCTGAAAGAGCTGGGTTACGACGACACCTTCCAGCGCTTGTGGGAGTTCTACCTGTGTTACTGCCAGGGCGGGTTCGAGGAGCGCGCAATTGGTGTGGCGCAGTTGCTGTGGGCGGCGCCGCAGGCGCGTCGGGCACCGCTGCCAGGCGCCTGAACGGTGCCCAGGCGATGGCTGATCGGCAATGCCTTGTGGTTGCAGGCAGGGTGGTGGATCTGTGTATTGGGGGCGCACAGGCCTTGGCTGCTGGTGATGGTGCCGATTGGCCTGGCGTTGCACCTGCGCTATTGCCAGGACCGCGGTGCAGAAGTGCGTGCGCTTTTTTGGGTAACGCTTGCCGGTTGTGTGCTGGACAGCGTGCTGGGGGCGATGGGGGTGTTCGACTTCGCCCAATGGCCGTTGCCTCTCTGGCTGGCATTGTTGTGGCTGGTGCTGGCCAGCGGGTTGCGCCATAGCCTGGCGTGGGCAGCGCGGCCGGTTTGGCTCGGAGCGCTGCTGGGTATGTTGGGTGGCCCGCTGGCTTATCTGGCGGGGGCGCGCTTGGCGGGGGTAGCGTTGCCGATGGGGGTTATGCCGACTGCGATCGTTTTGGGGATGATCTGGGCGCTGGTATTTCCATTGGCCCTGCGTGTTGCATTAAGGCCTAAGCCAGCCCCAACCCTCTGATCAGCGCGGACTACTGTGGGAGCGGCTTCAGCCGCGAAGCAGGCGCCGCGGTGGATGGCACCGGCTTCGCCGGTGTTCGCGGCTGAAGCCGCTCCTACAGGATCCCCGCCAAATCAGTAAGTTAGCGTTTGTTCTGTGGGAGCGGCATTGACCCTCTGTGTTCACGGCGTGCCCGCCGGCAACCGGCGGAAGAACAGGGTTATCTGCGCGACCTCCACCCCCAGCTTGCGCATGCTCGAGCGGTTGATCAGGGTGTCGGCATCCATCAGGTACATCCAGTCGTCGATGTCCATTTGCCAATGCCGCCCGTCCACCGGCACGTCGAGCGTGTAGCGCCAGCGCAAGGCATTGCCGGCCACCTCGCCACGCGCCTCGCCGATCACGTCACCCGCACGCCCGCGCCAGCGTCCGGGGCCGTCCGGGGTGATCGTCCAGGTGCGCTGCTGGCGGGTACCGTCGCTGTACAGGAAATGCTCGTCGAGTATCAGCTTCTCGCCCTCGCGGCGGCTGTCGATACGCACATGGAACCGCTTGGTCACCTCCCCCGAGCGCTTCTGCACCATACCCCACGCCTGCACCGGCACCGCAAAGAACGCAACCAGGTCCAGCGTCGGCTTCTCGCCAGCGTAGTGGTCCACCTCGACGTTGCCGCAACTGCCCAGCAACAGGCAGCCAATCAACAGCAGCACTCTACCCATGTTCACTCTCCTCGATCGTTGCCCGCCAGGCCGAGCAGGCGCTGGCGTAACGCTGGGTCGCGGGCTCGCGGGTCGAGCCAGATAGCGAAGAAGGCGCGGGCGAACGCCGGGTCGGCGACCTCGTGGCGCAGTTGCCCGTCGACATAGAAACGGCTGCCCTGCCCTGGCAGGTACACCCCGGTGATGCGCGTGCCCGGCTGCACATCGACGAACGCCGCCTGCATGGCTTGCGCCCATCGGTCCTGCGTGGGCTGGGGCAATTGCCGGTCACTCAGGCGGCGCATCTCGTCCAGGCTTGCCTGCACCAGCGTGTCGCGCGACAACGCTCGGTGGTAGATCAGCTCCAGGGCGAACGGCGCTTGCCAGCCCTGAGGCGACCCGGCGCTCCACAAGCGGGCGGTGTACACCCTGAAGCCAAACCAGGTGAACTCGCCGCTGCCCACCTGGCGCGCGTCGGGTACCGCGGGTCGCCAGTCTGCCGCGGCCGCAAACCCCGCCAACAGCAGTACAGCCAGGAGAAACGCACCGCGTCGACGCGCCATGAGAGGGACACCGCAGAACCCTAATGTTGTACAAGTATATTTTCCTGTATAGCTTTTTGCTGCGAGATCGACGCCCATGGCGAAATACATGACGGACGGCATTCGTTCGGTTATCGAACAATAGAGCCATACTCGGCATTGACGGTGCGGGTTTCACTGCTCACCATGCCACGGCCTTGCGAGTGCTCCCTGCCTTGAGCCAAAACCGCGAGCTAGATGCATCCGCCGTTCATTACAATTTCAAGAAACAGGTACATCCGCCATGCCTCCGATTCCCCATGCTTCCATGGGCAGCAAGATTCGCGGCGCCTTTGCCGTCGGCAAGACGCGTTGGGGCATGCTCGCCCTGGTGTTCTTCGCCACCACCCTGAACTACATCGACCGCGCCGCCCTCGGCATCATGCAGCCCATGCTGGCCAAGGACATGAGCTGGACGGCGATGGACTACGCCAACATCAACTTCTGGTTCCAGGTGGGGTATGCCATCGGCTTCCTGCTGCAGGGCCGGCTGATCGACAAGGTCGGGGTCAAACGCGCCTTCTTCGTCGCGGTACTGCTCTGGAGCCTGGCCACGGGCGCCCACGGCCTGGCCACCTCGGCCGCCGGTTTCATGGTCTGCCGCTTCATCCTCGGCCTGACCGAAGCCGCCAACTACCCCGCCTGCGTGAAGACCACGCGCCTGTGGTTCCCTGCCGGTGAACGGGCCATCGCCACCGGGCTGTTCAATGCCGGCACCAACGTTGGCGCGATGATCACCCCGGCACTGCTGCCGGTGATCCTTGCCGCTTGGGGCTGGCAGGCGGCCTTCATCGCCATGGGCTGCCTGGGCTTGGTCTGGGTGATCTTCTGGGGGCTGAAGTACTTCAACCCCGAAGACCACCCGAGCGTGCGCCAGAGCGAGCTGGACTACATTCAGCAAGAGCCGGAGCCTGAGGCGGTGCGTGTGCCCTTCAGCCGCATCCTGCGCATGCGCGGCACGTGGGCCTTCGCCGTGGCGTTCGCGATCACCGCGCCGGTGTTCTGGTTCTACCTGTACTGGCTGCCGCCGTTTCTCAACCAGCAGTACAACCTGGGCATCAGCGTCACCCAGATGGGCATCCCGCTGATACTGATCTGGCTGACGGCCGACTTCGGCAGCATTGGCGGCGGCATCCTCTCGTCGTGGCTGATCGGCCGCGGCGTGCGTGCCACGCGGGCGCGGTTGATTTCGATGCTGATCTTCGCCTGCACCATCATCAGCGTGACCTTCGCCGCCCACGCCAGCGACCTGTGGGTCGCGGTGCTGGCCATTGCCGTGGCGGTCGGCGCGCACCAGGCCTGGACGGCGAACATCTGGAGCCTGTTGATGGACTACACGCCCAAGCACCTGGTAAGCACGGTGTTCGGCTTCGGCAGCATGTGCGCGGCCATCGGCGGCATGTTCATGACGCAGATCGTCGGCAGCGTGCTGACCATCACCCACAACAACTACGGCGTGCTGTTCACCATGATCCCGACGATGTACTTCATCGCGCTGGTGTGGCTGTACTTCATGGCGCCGCGCAAGGTCGAAACGGCGTAAGCGCGAGAACGGTTTTCCTCGAAGGGGCCTGCGGGCCTCTTTTTTTTGTATTGGGGGTGGGGGTGCCTGCCTTGGGATCTCCGGTGATGCACAAATCGAGCGCCGCCCGCGCGGCGCATCGCGAAGCGCCTGCCTTGAGATCTTCAGCGCCCTTGAGATCGAGCGCCGCCCGCGCGGCGCTTCGCGGGGCAAGCCCGCTCCCACATTTGTTGCAACGTGCCATTCCAGTCAGGCCATGGTTGTTCGCCTTGGCGCATGGCTGAAGACAGGCG
>Ga0213823_1000308_pt1 | contig 47135 bp, 48 predicted proteins | sample MC6MC0907MG_FD_179887 | JGI IMG/M metagenome (GOLD analysis project Ga0213823, IMG submission 179887) | Enriched soil aggregate microbial communities from Iowa State University, Ames, United States - MC6-MC0907-MG | ecosystem: Environmental > Terrestrial > Soil > Unclassified | place: USA: Iowa...
TTTACATGAAATAATTGACTACAAAAAAATACTAACATTCATTTTTTAATGAAAAGCAGGAGGTAATTCATATGCCACGCGTAAAAGGCGGAACAGTGACGCGCAAACGTCGTAAAAAAGTATTGAAATTAGCTAAAGGTTACTATGGTTCAAAACATACATTATACAAAGTTGCTAACCAAGCAGTAATGAAATCAGGTCAATATGCATACCGTGACCGTCGTCAGAAAAAACGTGATTTCCGTAAATTATGGATCACTCGTATCAACGCAGCTGCTCGTATGAACGGTCTTTCTTATAGCCGTTTAATGCACGGTTTAAAAGTTGCAGGTATCGAAGTTAACCGTAAAATGTTAGCTGACCTTGCAGTAACTGATGCTACAGCATTCACTCAATTAGCAGACGCTGCTAAAAAAGCAGTAGCTAAATAATAGCTGACAACATTCACTATTATTTCTGCACCGAAAGCGTAGCGACAGGTGCAAAATATCATAAGTGCAATAAAAAGACTGATGGGTTTTTCCATCAGTCTTTTTTGTGTTAGATTAATAGTATCACGGTTTTAAAGGAGTAAGAAATGGGACAAGCATTATTAGCTTATATGAGCATTGTATCAATTGTATTGCTCATATTAATGGGGATGGATAAATCACGCGCAAAGAATCATGAATGGCGTATAGCAGAGCGTACATTATTTACACTAGCCATAGCAGGAGGGGCAGCTGGAGGTGTATTGGGTATGTATTTATTCCGCCACAAAACACGTCATAATCGTTTTGCATTTGGTTTTCCCCTACTTGCAGCCATACAAATTTTTATCATTGTGCAGCTTTGGACATAAATGAGAATAATTAAAACACATCCTCATGATGAGGATGTGTTTCGCATAAGCTGTTCAATGGGCTGCTTCCAATTGATTTTGGCGCTTGGATAGTTCAATAATATTTCTTGCTGCAAATATTCAAAGTCGCTTTTGCTGAAGCCTTGTAATGTGGCAGCATCACGCGCACCGACGAAAATGGTTACAACCTCAAATGCATCCTCTGTTGTGCCTAGGTATTTTTCACCTTCAAAAAGAGCACCTTTATAGGAAATAAAGAAATTTTTTCGGACATTTTTAACGTCATCATAGAAATAATACTGGCCTTTTTCATAGGCTTCATCAAGTTTGCGTTTAGGATCGGTTATATAACGAATCGCTTTGTAAAATACATAGATAATAAGCGCTATTACAGCAAGTCGAATTAGTAACGGCAACATGTTTAAATTTCCCCCTTGAAGAAAGGTTATTCTTTCCTATACGGTTAGAAGGGTCAAATAGTTTCACTTTTTATAAAAAATTTTTTAGAAATTTAGGAGAAAAAAATGAATTTACAACAATTGTTTACCATGCAAAAAGAGCTTGATGATTTTATCGAGCAAACACAAAATATTCAGCAAGATGTGTTTCAGGAAAAGGGCTTAGCCTTACTAGTGGAACTAGCTGAGCTTGCTAATGAAACACGTTGCTTTAAATTTTGGAGCACAAAGGGACCATCAGCACGTGAAGTCATTTTAGAAGAATATGTAGATTCGATTCATTTTATCTTATCTCTTGGCTTATTAAAGGGCTATACATCGATTGAAATGTGGCCTTTCGTAGAAGAAAACAAAGATTTAACAGCTACTTTTTTAGAAACACAAAGTGTTATTTTAGCATTTATTCATCAACCTACAGAGGAGCGTTATTTAGCTATTTGGCAATACTATGGATTACTAGCGTATAATCTCGGTTTTACATTTGAGGATGTAGTTGGTGCTTATCTTGAAAAAAATCAAGAAAATTATCATCGGCAGCGTTCAGGTTATTAAATTAAGAAATACACCAATTTTCAGACGATTAAGCTAGGAATATTTCGGTAAACGAAGTATAATAAAATAGATACAAGAAGTAGGAGGCAAAAGGATGACACAACTAGATCCAACATTACAAATGTTTAAAGATTTAACAGATGCGAATGGTATCGCAGGTAATGAACGTGCACCGCGTGAGGTCATGAAAAAATACATTGCACCATATGCAGATACTGTAGAAACAGATAACTTAGGTAGTGTCATTGCTAAAAAAGTTGGCGATGAAAACGGTCCTAAAATTGTTGTAGCAGGACATTTAGATGAAGTAGGCTTCATGGTTACACAAATTGATGACAAAGGCTTTATCAAATTCCAAACAGTGGGTGGCTGGTGGAGCCAAGTTATGCTTGCACAGCGTGTAACGATTACTACACGTAAGGGCGATGAAGTGATTGGGGTTATTGGTTCAAAGCCACCTCATATTTTACCTGCGGATGTACGTAATAAGGTAGTAGACATTAAAGATATGTTTATTGATATTGGTGCAGCTTCTAAAGATGAAGTACTTGAGTGGGGCGTACGTCCTGGCGATATGGTAACACCGTACTTTGAATTTAATGTAATGAAAAATGATAAGTATCTATTAGCTAAAGCTTGGGATAACCGTATCGGCTGTGCAATCGCGATTGATGTTATGAAAGCGTTACAAAATGAAAAGCACCCTAATATTCTTTATTCTGTAGGGAATGTACAAGAAGAAGTTGGACTTCGCGGTGCAAAAACTGCTACACATAAAATCCAACCAGATATTGGATTTGCAGTGGACGTAGGTGTAGCAGGAGATACTCCTGGAGTTACAGCAAAAGAATCAACGAGTAAGATGGGTGCAGGCCCTCAAATCGTTGTGTATGATGCATCTATGGTTTCACATCGTGGCTTACGTGAATTCGTATTAGATGTAGCAGATGAGCACAATATTCCATATCAATTTGAAGCGATGGCTGGCGGTGGTACAGATGCTGGCTCCATCCACGTAACAGCAAATGGTGTACCAGCACTATCAATCGGTATTGCAACACGCTATATTCATTCACATGCAGGTATCCTACATCGTGATGATTATGATAATGCCGTTAAATTAATGGTAGAAGTCATTAAAAAATTAGACCGTGATGCCGTCAATAAAATTACTTTTGACTGATACTGCTAAATAGATATAGCATGATTTTGCCTTCTAACAAAATGTTAGGAGGCTTTTTTACTCATTCCAAGACAATTAGACTTGCTAATATGAATAGTAATTATAAACACAAGTCCCATTCTTCTTAGTGAGTAAGACTCTTATAGAAATCAAAATATAGAGAAGTATTAATTTGTAGGTTAATGGAAAATATCTGCAAGTAAATTGATTGTTGCTGTGCTGAGCAACAGCCCATGTTAAGTTAGCTTATGACAAGAATCATTGCTAGCTTCTAGAAGCGTTTAACAAGCATAGAACTATTAAGAATGAGTAAAGGTTGACAGGTTTCAAGCTATGTATAGGAGCTACAAGTAGTTCTTGTGAAGAATAGGGTATTCCCGTTTATACCATTTCAAGAAACACCCCATTTTCGCTATAAAGAATTTTGCAAGAGCTGTAGAATATTTTTCCCCATTTCAAGAGGGTTTGTTGCTAGTATAGAGGATCGATAATTGGATAGAATCACGACACCTGTTTGCTGTTTTTTATTAAATCCTAGATAACTAGAGAAGCCTTTCGTTGATCCGTTATGCCAAATAATATCGTCTTCAAGTACCCATCCTAATCCGATGCTTACATCTTTTGAAATAGTATGAGTAGCTTGATGTGTTAATAGATAGCCTGAATTTTGATCGCCAATGTGTATTTTTAAAAATTTTAATAAATCATCAACAGTGGATCGTATAGCGCCAGCTGCCATAAATTCATTCATTTCAAGTGGGGGCTTGTTATGTCCCCGAACAGAATATCCCTTCAATACGGTATTTTCTTTAGAGGGGGGGATAGAAATAAAGGTATTCGTTAAATTTAAAGGTTCTACGATTCTACGAGTAATGGCTGTTTCAAAGTCAGTGTGAAGTTCATTTGCTAATAAATATCCTAAAAGGCCCATTCCTACATTAGAATATCTAAACTTAACTTTAGGCTCCTGGGTATGGGTTTTAAAATACTGTATTGCCTCATTCAATGAGTAGGGACAAAAGGGATCACGAGGTGTTTGGCTATCAAAAAGATTATAGATGTTCTTCAGTACATCAATTCCCGGTAGACCAGATGTGTGATTTGCCAAATGCCTCAAAGTTACAGGGTGATTATCGGGAATTTCAGAAAAGTATTTGGCGATAGAATCTTCTATCTTCACGATTCCTTCTTGAATCATTTCCCCAAACATGGATGTTGTTAAAACTTTAGAGATTGACCCAATTTCATAGACATAGGGTTTTTTATCATATGTGACATTTGAGCCGTTGAATATAAAAGCAGCATCTAGATTACGACAAATAACACCAATGGATAGGATTACATTCGGACGAGTCTTTACGTAAGGATAAGCAATTTTAAAAATATCCTTTTTTAAATCATTTAAATCCACAAATATTCCTCCTTTTCAATCTCTAATTTTTTTGATCGCTAGAGACGATAGCATGGAGTTTCGTGTATATTTCTTTTAATTGCAGTAAATCCTCTTTAGAGAGCTGTGAATAGTATTTATTGATAATGGCTAGTTCAATTTCTTCCTGTTTTTGAAAATAATAAAAGCCCCGCGTATCTAACTCGATGATGATCTCTCTACGGTCCTTTTTATTTATGGTTCTTTTTATAAAGCTCTCCTGTTCTAATCTTCCTACTAATTGACTTACAGCACTAGCAGATGTCCCCATCAACTTTGCTAATTCGAAGGTTTGCAAAGGGCCATGTGTTTGAAGAAGACTTAAAAATAGTGCCTGCTTTGTAGTTAATGTTTCATCTAATAGGGTGGAGAATTCTTCTGTTAGCATCACATTTGTTTCATATTCTACTTGGTTCAGCTCTTTGACCAGCTGTATCAGCTCTTTTTCCATTTTTTCACCGCCTCAATAGTTAATGCATATTAATTATAAATATATATAAAATATAATGCAATTATTTAAGAATATGAATGTTTAGTAAAAAAGAAAACATGTATAAATATTCGATTTGACGAATTTTTGACACATTTAATAACAAATGAATAATAATTAAGATTAATTATAAAAATTCAGTTGATTTTATATTTATGCATGTTATACTAATTTCAACAGCAACGATATAAGGAGCGAAGGCTATGAAATTACTCGAAGAAGTACAGTTAAAGTTAGTGTCTAGTTTAAAGGGAAAAGATTTACTAACTTTGCTAGACTATACAAGTCAAGAGGTCCAGGATCTTATTGAATTAGCAACACAGCTTAAGATGATTACAAAAGAGGGGAAATGTCCAAGATTACTAGAAGGTAAAACGCTTGGCATGATTTTCGAAAAACATTCAACTCGTACACGTATTTCATTTGAAGTTGGTATGAATCAATTAGGTGGAAAAAGCATGTTTATGCATGCACGTGATTTGCAAATTGGTCGTGGTGAATCAATTTACGATACAGCGCATGTATTATCTGGCTATTTAGATGGCATTATGATTCGCGCAAACTCTCACAAAATGGTCAAAGAGCTTGCAGAGCATGCAGCAATCCCTGTCATCAATGGATTAACGGATATTTATCATCCTTGCCAGGCATTAGCTGATTTAGAGACGATTGCAGAAAATAAAGGCATGTTAAAAGGACTTAAAATTGCCTATGTAGGTGATGGCAACAATGTAGCACACTCACTTGTAGTAGCTTCAGCACACGTTGGCATGAATGTAGCTGTTGCGACACCTGTAGGGTATGAATGTGATGGGGAAGTCATCGCTAAAGCACAGGCCATTGCGGCAGCAAATGGCAGTACGATTATGATCACGAATGATCCTGTTGAAGCAGTATTAAATGCAGATGTCGTCTATGCTGATGTTTGGACATCTATGGGTCAAGAGGAAGAAACAGCAAAACGTTTACAAGATTTTGCTGGCTATCAAATTAATGATGAGCTAGTAGCCTATGCAAAACCAAATTATATGTTCTTACATTGCTTACCAGCACATCGTGAGGAAGAGGTTGCGACTTCAGTTATTGACGGACCTAATTCTTACATCTTTGAGCAAGCCGAAAATAGATTGCATGCTCAAAAAGCTGTATTAGCATCGATTTTAGCTTAAATTGAGACATATGCTTTCTCGAGTTGAGAAGTACGATAGATAGAGTTTACATGGACAACAGAGGGTGTTCATGTGAATAACATAAAAGTGGTAGGCAGACAGAGGGATGTTCACCACGTGCGATGTTTGTTGTCAAGATGGATGGCTACATCGCTACATAGTAAAGTAACCTGGGAGACGCTGGGTTACTTTTTTTCTTTGTCAAAAATATAAAACATAGTTTTCTTATAAGTTATAGAGAATATAAGGAATTATTTATATAATAGGTTAAATAAGTAATGAAGGAGTGAACTCCTCGTGAATATAGACCATATCGAGGCATTTTTATATGTTGTCCATTACAAAAGTATCCATAAAGCAGCCAATGCATTATTTCTTTCACAGCCGACTGTAACTGCACGTATTAAATCATTAGAACGAGAGCTAGGTGTTGAGTTATTTTACCGAGATGGAAGGAGTGTGAGCGTATCAGAGAAAGGGAAAGATTTTTTACCATTTGCCACGCAAATTGTGCAAACATTTCAGCAAGGAAAGAAGCAATTAGAAGAAACGCAGGAGACCGATGAGGTATGTATTGGTGCAAACGGTGTAACAGCCCAGTATTTTTTAGCCTATGCATTGCCTAAATGGAAAGAGCAATTTCCTTATTTGCGTTTTCAATTATTTACAGGTTCCACAACAAATATTTTAGAAAAGCTACAAAGCCATCAAATTCATCTAGGCTTTATTCAATATGTGCATGGGGATGACATTGAGAACGAGCTTTTATTGAACAATACAGTGAAACTTGTCAAACACCGTGATCACCCATTACAACTAAATGAACTTATTCAAGCAAAAGAATTAGCTCAACAGAAAATGGTGTTTTTTGAATGTGGCGCGTTTGATTGGAATTATGTGCATAAAATGTTCGAGGTAGAGGGAGTAGCAGCCAATATTGAGGTACGAACAGATCATTTAGAAGTTGCCAAAGAGTTTATTCGGACAAAAGACTATCTAAGCTTTTTACCACATCTATGCATTAAAAAGGAACTGGAAAGCGGTGAATTTGTGGAGATAGACGTTAAGCATTTGCTGGATATGAATCAACATATATTTTTAACCTATAAAGAGAAAGAGACGTTGCCATCTGCCTTTTGGCAGACAATTTGTGAAACAGCTAAGCATTTTGAAAGCATAGGAGACACGTATTGATAAAAAATTTTATCACCACATAAAATTTTTTCTATTACTGTACCTATTGCATATCGTCTAAAGGAACGGTAATATCATTCTCAATCCAACAAAACATACTTAACCACTATGTTTAGTAAAATAAAGATTGAGGAGGAATTGACATGGCTAGACAGGATAAAATTCGATTTGGAGCAATTATTCATGGGGTAGGAGGAAATATTTCTGGTTGGCGTCATCCAAAGGTGGCGAGCAATCAAAGTGTAAGCTTACCTTTCTATATTCAGCAGGCTCAGAAAGCAGAGCAGGGAAAATTTGATGTAGCATTTATTGCGGATGGTTTATTTATTAACGAAAAATCCATCCCTCATTTTTTAAATCGATTTGAACCTATTACAATCTTATCGGCTTTAGCAGTAGCGACGAAAAACATTGGGTTAGTTGGAACAGTCTCAACTTCCTATAGCGAACCATTTACAGTAGCACGCCAATTCGCTTCATTAGATCATATTAGTGCTGGGCGTGCTGGATGGAATGTTGTAACGACACCATTAGAAAGTACTGCTTTGAACTATAACAAAACAATCGACCAACATCCTAGCCATGCAGAACGCTATCTCATTGCGGAAGAATACTTAGAGGTTGTCAAAGGCTTATGGGACTCGTGGGATGATGATGCGTTTATTGCAGATGTCAACAAAGATCAATTTTTTGATCCAGAAAAATTACACACATTACATCATAAAGGGCGATATTTTTCAGTCCAAGGACCACTCAATATTGGTCGAACAAAGCAAGGCCAGCCCGTTATTTTCCAGGCTGGGTCGTCTGATGCGGGCATTCGATTAGCTGCAAAAGATGCAGATGCCATTTTCACACATGGGGCATCTATTGAAGAGGCACAGAAATTTTACTCGAGAGTAAAAAAAGAGGTGGCAACATTTGGACGAAATCCCGAAGAAGTAAAGATTTTTCCAGGTATATCACCAATTATTGGCGATACGGTGGAGGAAGCAGAGGCGAAATATCAAGAAATTGTTGAGTTAGTTTCCATAGACCGTGCTCTTGCTTATCTTGGACGTTACTTCGACCATCATGATTTTACCCAATACGATGTGGATGCACCGTTTCCTGATCTAGGGGATATTGGAGCCAATAGCTTTAGAAGCACAACCGATTATATTAAACGTTATGCTAAGCAGGAGGGTCTGACATTACGTCAAGTCGCTTTACGCGAGGCGACACCAAAAACAGCCTTTTTTGGGACAGCTGAGCAAGTAGCAGATCTTGTACAAGAATGGTTTGAAAAGGAAGCAGCAGATGGTTTTATTATTGGCGTGACAGTACCTGGTGCTCTTGAAGATTTTGTTGATAAAGTAGTGCCAATTTTACAAGCAAGAGGGCTATATCGTAAAGATTATGAGGCAGATACTTTGCGTGGGAATTTAGGTTTACCATTCAAGGAAAGTCGCTATGTTAAACAGTCTGTCTAAAAACCTAGTAAATTTATTTGAATAAAAGAAATTAGGAGGGGTTGTATGAGTTATACATTAGGCATATTAGATCAAAGCCCTATTATTGAAGGAGCAAGCAATGAACAAACATTACAAAAAACGGTGGCTTTAGCACAACGAGCTGAGCAGTTAGGCTATACACGTTTTTGGGTATCGGAGCATCATCATACAGAGTCATTAGCAGGTTCTTCTCCAGAAGTATTGGTTTCTTATTTACTTGCCAAAACCAAATCCATTCAAATTGGATCAGGTGGGGTTATGCTACAGCATTATAGCCCCTATAAAGTAGCGGAAAATTTCCATGTTCTAGCATCATTGGAGCCAGGACGTGTAGACTTAGGAATCGGTAAAGCCCCTGGTGGCTTGCCACTTTCCACGAAGGCTCTACAATATGGCACACTCAATCAAGGGGAAGATTTTGAAGAGAGACTAATATTTTTACAGCAATTAATTGAGCAATCCATACCAAAAGAGCACGAATTATATGGCATACAAGCAACGCCGATTCCAAAGGCAAAGCCGACATTATTTTTACTTGGCGCTAGCCCTGAAAGTGCTGCTCTTGCAGGAAAACTCGGCATTGCATTTGTCTTTGCTCGATTTATTAATAGTGATAATGATGTTTTGGCGCAAGCGTCTACAATCTATCGCAGTCATCATCCAAACGGTACTTTTGCGATTTCCATTGCTGCACTTGCTGCTCCAAGTAAAGAGGAAGCGAAAGAGCTAATAGGAGATCAAAAAATTACAAAGGTGCATTTAGCAAGTGGCAGAAGCCTGACGCTACAATCAGTAGAGCTAGCAGAGAAATTTGGTCAGGAATCTGGAGAGGAATACACGGTGGAGCAGTATGAGGCTGATATTTTATACGGTACAGCAGAAGACATTAGAGCCAATTTAGATGACTACCATGTACGATTCCAAATTGATGAATTTATTTTGCATACGCCCATCTTGAAGGAATTTGAACGTCAACGTTCGTTTGAGCTTTTAAGTCCTGTCCATTTGCAGTTACAGCAAAAGGTGAAGGTAATCTAAGGGAGGTCATGATATGACAAAAAGTTTAGATATAATCATTTGGTCGAAGCAAGGTTGTAGTTATTGCGAGGAAATAAAAGCATATCTACAAGAACGACATATTTCCTACAAAACAGTTGATGTCACGTCTAATGATAATTTTAGAGACATCCTTGATATAAAGTATGGTGTTCGACATGTACCCGTTGTAGAAATTGGTTCAAGTGAAACAGGTATCTATAGAGCCGTAACAGCAATTGGTTTAGAGCATCTACAGAAGGCACTTGCTGTGAATCTACCCTCATATGCATAACAGAAGGAGAGAGGAATCTTATGAAAAAAATATCATTTTATTTGCTACTTGTGCTAGCAGCGCTATTAACTGCGTGTGCAAACTCAGAAAAAACAGTTGGTGACGCAAGTGCTCAAAAAACAGCACAGAGTGGCAAGGATGTTCAAAAAATTATAGTTGGTACGGGAACTCAGTTTCCAAACATCTGTTTTTTAGATGACAAGGGAAATTTAACTGGTTATGATGTAGAGCTTGTTCGTGCAATTGATGAGAAGCTACCAGAATATGAGTTTGAATTTAAAACAATGGAATTCTCCAATTTATTACTAAGTTTAGAAACAAGAAAAATAGATTTTATTGCCCATCAAATGGAAGTTAATAGTGAGCGTGAAGAGAAGTTTTTATTTAATAAAGAGCCGTATAATGTTTTCCCATTAAAGGTGACAGTCAACGAGAAAAATAATGCAATTCAATCCATTGAGGATTTAAAAGGGAAAAATGTGAGTGTTTCACCAACAAGTAATTCTGCTGTTTTTATTGAAAAGTATAATAAAGAGCATAATTTAGGAGCAAATATCGTTTATTCTTCTGGCTCTGTAGATGTTAATAATCAACTTGCAACGGGACGAATTGATGCTATTATTACCACACCGTTTGCTGTTCGATACTATAACGAAAGCAATGAGGCACAGCAAAAGGTTGTAGGTGATGCATTATTAAATTCAAAGGTCTACTTTTTACTCAATAAAGATGAAGTGAAGTTACAGGAGCGCTTAGATGAAGCGATTGTTGAATTAAAGAATGAGGGGGTAGTGAGTGAGCTTAGTAAAAAGTGGTTGGGTGATGATTATACAGTAGACTTCTAATGAACAGGAAAGGAAGATGGCAGTATGGAAAATAACTTTGATGTCGTGCTAATTGCGGAAGTACTTCCAACATTGCTTCAGTATTTACCCATAACTTTCGAGATTCTAGTATTCTCCATACTTTTTGGTATGATGCTTGGGATTGTGCTAGCCATACCAAAGCTACTTCACATACCGATATTGAAGCAAATTATTACAATCTATATATCCTTTATTCGTGGTACACCCATTTTAGTGCAGTTGTTCTTAGTATTTTACGGTATACCCGCATTGTTAAAGCTCATTCATATTGATGTGACACGAATGGATGCAATGTATTTTGTTATTATTACGTACACATTCAGCAATGCGGCAGCCTTTGCCGAAATATTTCGTGCAGCAATTTTAACCGTTGATCGGGGTCAAATGGAGGCGGCCTATTCAGTAGGCTTAAGTGGATCACAGGCTTTTATGCGAATTGTTTTTCCACAGGCAATACGTGTTGCTTTTCCAAATATAGCAAATACTATGATTAGTTCATTAAAAGATACATCGTTAGCATTCTCCATCGGTGTAATGGATATGGTGGGGAGGGGAGAAACCTTGATTGCTTCTACGACACGAGCGTTTGAAATCTATGTAGCTTTGTCAATTGTTTACTATGTCATCGTGATAATCCTTGAAAAAGTATTTAAATTTAATGAACGCTATTTTAATCGCTATATGCCAAAGGAGCTTGCTTCACAATAGGGGGAATATGCTATGACCATTGATATCGCTTTTATAGTAGAAGCATTACGAGAAATTAGTAAAGTAATACCGTTAACCTTATTCATGACTATTACACCTGTTTTATTAGGAATCGTTATTGGCATAATTGTAGCTTTCGTGCGCATTCAACAGATAAAAATAGTCTCATCTGTACTTAATTTTTATGTTTCATTTTTCAGAGGAACACCTATCATTATGCATATCATGCTCGTTTATTTTGGCTTGCCAATGCTAGTTGATAGTGTAGCTAATTTGCTTCATTTAAAGATACAATCAAATTCTATTCCTATTTTATTTTTTGTCATACTAGCCTTAACACTTAGTGCAGGGGCTTATGCCTCAGAAATTATTCGTTCAGGGATATTAGCTGTACCTAAAGGACAATTAGAAGCAGCATATGCGATTGGATTAACATTTCCTCAAGCGATGCGACGTTATATTTTACCACAAGCATTTGGGCAATCTATTCCCAACTTGACGAATGTTTTTATTGGTTTTTTACATGCTACATCATTAGCATTTTTCCTATCCATTAAAGAATTGACCGGTGTGGCAAATATTATTGCTTCCATGAACTTAAAGTTTTTAGAGTCATTTATTGCTGTTGGTCTTATTTATTGGGTAATTTCAATCATAGTAGAATGGGTTTCACACCGTATTGAAATAAGAGTAACAGCCTATAGTAAAGGCGGTTTTTCATCATAGAAAGGGGAAATTAGAATGACAGTAGCAGACATTGTGATTGAACATTTACAAAAGGAAGATTATGCAAGCTATCTTGAAGTTTTAGTTGAGAGCTATGCGCAATATGAAAAGGACTATGAAGACCCAGAGCGCTGGCAATCATACTTAAGTGATATCCGTGCTTCGGTTGGTAATCCGAATGCAGAGACAATTCTTATTGCAAAACGCGGAGATGACATATTAGGTGGATTACAACTATTTACAGATGCAGGGAAAGCGTATGGCTTGCCGGAGCTAAATATTCAATCGACGATTGTGCGCTTATTAGGTGTGCATCCAAAAGGAAGAGGACAAGGGGTTGCTAAGAAATTATTAAATGAAAGTTTTGCCTTTGCTAGAAAGAGACAGGATCAGGCACTTTATTTACACTCAGGTGATATGATGCAGGCTGCCATAAATCTTTACTTATCATTAGGTTTTGTGCGAGATGAGTCGAAGGAATTTTACAAGGGAGATATATTAGTCAAGAGCTTCCGTTATGATTTATAATGATAAACCCGCTGATGCTCTAGTCAATCAGCGGGTTTTAATGTTAATTATAGTGTGAAAATCTTTCCTGGATTCATAATGTTAAGTGGATCAAGCGCTGCTTTTATGCTTTTCATGACGACTAAAGAGGTACCATGCTCAGTGGCTTGGTATTTCATTTTGCCAATGCCAACACCATGCTCGCCCGTACATGTGCCACCTCGAAGTAATGCATATTGTACGATTTGTTCATTGAAGCGATCCGCTTTTGCCTGTTCCTCGGCGTCATTTGGATTTAACATTAAAAGTGCATGGAAATTTCCATCGCCCACGTGGCCCACAAGCCCACCTGCGAGTCCAACATGATCAAGCTGTTCTCGTGCATATAAAATGGTTTCAGCAAGCACAGAGATTGGTACACAGACATCCGTTGACATGAGCTTCTTACCAGGATAAGCATGAATATATGCATAGGCTAAAGAATGTCGTGCTTCCCAAAGCTTATTACGAGCAGCATTATCTTGCTCGAATTCGACGGATAGACAGCTGTAGTCCTCAAAAATTTCTGTAGCAAATGCGATGTCCGCATGCATACCCGCTTCGTTTCCGTGGAATTCTAAAAACAATGTTGGTTTTTCGCTAAAGGATGTATCGTTATAGACATTGGCCTGCTTCATAGAGGATTCATCGACCAATTCCACTCGACCAATTGAAATACCAGCCTGTAATAAGGCGGTAACAGCACTAACAGCATCTCCAACTGTGTCAAAAACAGCTCGCCCCGCTGTCACAAATTCAGGTATACCATACACTTTTAACGTTAACTCCGTAAAGCAGCCAAGTGTTCCTTCAGAGCCGACAAATAGACCATTTAAATGGTAACCAGAAGAGGATTTCGCGGCTAAATTACCTGTATGGATGACAGAGCCATCTGCAAGGACAACCTCTAAATCACGAACCTGATCACGCATAACACCGTAACGCACAGCAGTCGTACCACTAGCATTCGTCGCAGCCATGCCACCTAGTGTTGCATCTGCACCTGGATCCACTGTGAATTGTAGACCGTGTTTTTTTAACTCCTTATTCAGTTGAGAGCGCGTGACGCCAGGCTGAACTTTTACAAGAAGGTCGTCAGGTCGAACTTCTAAAATCTTATTCATTTCAGAGAAATCAATAGAAATACCATGTGCAATAGGAATCGCGTTTCCTTCTAAGCTGGAGCCAACACCGAATGGTACAACTGGTACACGTTGTGCATGTGCAATTTTTAAGATGGCACTGACATCAGCTGTGGAACGGGGAAAGACAACGATATCAGGTAATCTCATCATATGATGAGATTCATCCTTTCCATGTAGCTGTCGTACCGTTTCGTTTGTTGACACTTGTTCTTCTAATAAAACCTGTTTGAGTTGATTGACAAGTAATTCTACTGCAACAGTCATTCCAATCCCTCCAAAATTTTCTGATAAGTAAAACTTTATCACGCATTTATTGGAAATGGAATGCACAGTTCATTAAAAATCAGTTAGCAAATACTTTTTCTAGTTTTTGAACAAATTCATCTTGTTCTGATGGACTGGATTGCTTCCACCATTTTTCAAAAAACACCCCAAGCCCTGGTAGTAAATGCTCTTCTCCGCGATTAATAGCATCTTCCACAATGTCTTTGAATTCTGCGGCAGATTGACCATGTACATTCGCTGTAATTGCATCTCTTATTTGAAAATTCATCTATATCGCCTCCTTAGTAGTAATTTGTCCAACTATCGTTTAAATATGTATGAAATACCAAAGAAAATAGATAATTTTTGCAATAACTTTGGAGGAATTATGACTAAATATGCCAGGCATTTTATTCTTTCTGCGCGCTGAAATGTTGAAAATGGGCATTAGCTCTCAAGCAACATGACAGTCTAAGATTGTGTTACCTAGGAATATTGAACTGTGCACAGTTGACAGGAAGAGTGGTATGTCTATTCGCAACAATCACAAGCTTTCATTAACACAATCTTTTGAAGAAATTTTAGAGGCTGTGCAACCAATGATTACAGCCATTTTTACGCAGCTTCATATTTACAAGGATTTTGATTACTATCGTCATATTGCTTCTATTGCGGTATGGAGGGCATGGCTAAAAGCAGATCCAGCAAAGGGACAATTTTCTGCTTATCTTTATTCCTCGATAAAAGGTGAGATTCTAAATGAATTATCAAAGGAAAAAAACTATTCAGAGCGAATAACGGTTGTTGATGGTGAAACACTCAATTTTATTCTTAGTGATATGGAGGGATGGGACAATCAAAAAAATCCTAGCTTACTTGAAATTAAGTTGTCTCAGCTTAAGCAGATAGAAAGAGAAATATTACTACTTTATTATGTAGAAGGTTACAGTGATCAAGAAATAGCTAATGCATTAGGCTTATCCGCTGTTGCTATTAAAAAAAGAAGAGGTAGAATCATCCAGAGATTGAAACATCAACTTTTCAAGGTGGAATAAAGAACTAAAAATATCAAAAGTATGCTAATATTGAAATAAAATGAATATTAGCATACTTCACATAGGTGCATACAAATTCCGATAAAAGTGTTATGATTTGTAAGAAGTCAAAGAAATATACAATTCAAATTTAAATAATCGATATAGATAGATAAAATTACCTAGTGAATGTTTATATAGTAGTATGGAGGGTTTGGAGTGGAGAGATGGTTTAATCAGATAGAGAAAAAAGAAATTTGGTACATGGTATTACCCTTATTACTTGTCATACCATTACTGAGCTTTAGCAATCAAATATATGGTGTTTTCCAAGGTAACATGTATCAAGATATAAAATTGGTGATACAAATATTAATCATTGTTTTTACAATGGCAATTGCGATCCAATCCTATTTAGTATTTTCACACTTATTATCCAATCAAACTTTATACATAGGAAACATGTTTTTCATTATTGCCTTATTAGAATTAGTTAGCTTGTTTTTTAGCCAATCGAGAGAATGGAACTTTATGAACGAGCCCCTACATATATTAATACGTTTATACTTAGCCATTGGATTTATACTTATTATTTTAAACCCTAAAAAGCGATTAACCATGAATCATCGGATACTGACATATGGTTGTTCGATGCTTTTCGTTCTAGGAAGCGTTTTTCTGGCTTATTATTCGCCCAAAGTATTGCCTAAAAATTGGTTAGATACGATTGATAATATGGTACACTTAATTGCTATTATTCTTCAAATTTTAACCATTGCTATTGTTAGTACATATGTAAAAAAATTACCGAAGCGTTCCATGTGGCTAATTAGCGCAGCTATTTCCCTTATTGTGAGTGATGTCTTCTTTATTGTTAGTCAAGATCAAAATGCAATATGGGATTTCTCAGCACTGATTTATCAGTTTTTAGCATTCTATTTTTTCCTAAAGGCGATTTACTATACATCTGTGGAAAAACCCTTTCAGCAGCTGTTGAAAATAAAAAAGGATCTTGAACAATCTCAACAGGAGCTTCGATTTCAAGCTTATCATGATGACATTACATTGTTGCCAAATGAGCATTTTTTACTAAAGACGTTAAAAGAAAATTTACATGAACATAAAGCGCAAAAGGCTATCATTGCCATAGAAATTGATCGCTTTGCGGCGATTCGTTCGTCCATTGGGATTAGTAACTCTAATAAAATGATGAAGCTTGTTGCAGAGCGAATTCAATCGATTGTACCTCCACATTATTTTGCAACTAAACTGCGTGAAGGACAATTTGTTATTTATATTGACCATGTAAAGACGATTGAGGAACTACTACAATTTTGCTTAAATCTTAAAAGTGCCATGACAGATCCTTTACAGGTCCAATTATTTTCATTGAATGGCAGTCTAAATATTGGGATTGCTCTCTATGAGGAGCAATGGACTGGTGAAGAGCTATTAATGCATGCACAGTTAGCGATGCGAGAAGCTAGACAAATACCTCAAAGATTTCTTTTTTATAAACCATACATGTCTAAAGGTATTGCAGATCGAATATTGTTAGAGCAAGACTTACATAATGCGTTAGCCAATAATGAATTTTATTTAGACTATCAACCACAGGTCAACTTAAAAACAGGCACCATTGAATCGGTCGAAGCTTTGGTTCGTTGGCGTCATCCAACTCGGGGCTTTGTTCCACCTGATATCTTTATTCCTATTGCTGAAGAATGTGGCCTTATTATCCCACTAGGTAAATGGATTTTAGAAACCGCATGCACTCAAGCGAAAATATGGGAGAAACAAGGCTTACCTCCGATGAAAGTGGCAGTGAATTTATCACTTGGCCAGTTATTTCAACAGGATTTAGTAGAAATGGTACAAGATATTTTACATCGTACCAATTTAGATCCGTCATTTTTACAATTAGAAATTACAGAAAGTATGACGATGAATATTGATCAAATGACACAGCTATTACATGAGTTAAAGGCATTAGGCATCCAAATTGCTGTAGATGATTTTGGAACAGGTTATTCCTCTCTATCTTATTTAAAGGAATTCCCAATTGATTGTTTAAAAATTGACCGAACATTTGTGAGAAACGTGCCACATAATCCGAATGATGAAGCACTTGTTTCCATGATTATTTCGATGGCTAAACATTTACGTTTGAAGGTTGTGGCAGAGGGCATTGAAGAAGTGGAGCAATTATCTTTTCTAATAGATGGTGGCTGTGATTATATTCAGGGCTATCTATTCAGTAAGCCAATATCCCCACAGCAAATTACGGAAACCTATAAAGATTTACATCATCGTGTGGAGGAAGTATTAACACAACTTCAATATATTGAAGATTATAGTATTTAAAAAAAGAACCTGCTTATTGCTATTGAGTAAGCAGGTTCTTGCTGTTTAGTGAACGAGATATTCTTCTTTTAATTCGGATATAGCTACTTCAGATCGCTCTTCTAAAGAACGGCGTAGGTGAACTGTCGCTGTTTTTTCATCATCGTGGAGCTGATCGATCCAGATGGAAACACCATTATAGCTCACTTCAAATTCTAAAGGTGAGGCGACAATTTCTTGTGCACGTTGAAAATCCAACTGAAGCCCCCCTTATTTTTTCTGCTTATTCTTATTTTGCGTGACTGTGTTAATTAGCTCCATAAACTCTTGAGAAAATTCCTCACTCACCTTGTTTGGTGCAATCTTTTGGTTTTTTGGCGTTTGAGGTAATGAGCCTTTATTATTGCTTTGACCTTGTTTATTGTCTCTTCCCATGTGAGTTGCTCCTTTCCTGTTGATATAAATTAATATGGCTTTGAAATGAACTTTTTATCCCGTCAGCACAGATCGCACTTCACAAGGAAAAATTCGCATAGCTCTTTGTTTATTGCGAACAATAATGAGTATTAAGATTTTTTAACAGAAAAATTATCGTTTAATAAAACCCAATTTTGAGGAAACGGGAATCCTAATGCCCAATAACTAATGCCACGTAAGTTGTAATGTTTAGTCATGTCAAATTTGGCTTGTGCACTTCTCGCATCTTCAAACCATACCTCGTGTTGCCTTCCTTGCTCATCAACATATCGATAAAAAGGAGATTGTGCCGTTGGATCATATTGGATTGTTGCCCCGTACTTGATGGCCCTATTGAGCGCTTGCTGCGGGCTAAACGTTTCGGCTTCTTGGCCTTTGACATGAGGCAAGAGCCAATCACGCGCATACAACTCAAAACCCAATAAGATTTTATCAGCTGGTATTTCAGTTAAAGCATACTCCACGACTCTTCGCATTTCATTAATCGGGGAAATAGCTTGTGGAGGGCCAAGACGATAGCCCCATTCATATGTCATTAATACAACAAAATCTGCTATTCTCCCATGTGCTTCGTAATCATGCGCTTCATATAATGTCCCAGTTTGTGAAGCACTTGTTTTAGGTGCGAGCGCTGTTGAAACTAAATAGCCTTTTGGATGAAGGGTATCCACAGCCAATTGAATAAAGGCATTGAAATTTTCGCGATCAGCAGGTAAAACATTTTCAAAATCAATATTTAATACTTGATAACCTTTATCTTGCATCACCAGTAATACATTATTCATGACCTTTTTACTTAACTCTGGACTGGACAAGACGACATGTGCTAAATTAGAGCCTTCTTCTGTAGAAGTAAAATTAGTGAGCGTTAACATAGGGATAATATGTTTAGCCTTTGCTGCCGCTATCATATTTTCATCATTAATGGGCTGTAATGTCCCATCTTCCTTCATCTTATAAGCAAAAGGACTAAAATAAGTTAGTAGATGACCAATAGCATTAATGGAGTCTACAGCTTCATCTGAAGGTTGGTAGGAATAAGCATTGACCTCAATCGTTGGTAATTTTCTTGGAATCATCAATTGTGAACCAACATAAAGCATATTTGGATTGTTTAGTTTATTTTCTATAGCAATGGCTTGAACGGTTGTACCATAGCGCTGTGCTATTTGCCATAAAGTTTCTCCTGGCTGCACGATATGAACAATGGGTGGAATAATTAATTTCGTTCCTGGTGTTAATTGATCGGGATTCGTTAGATGATTTTCTAATATGATAGATTGCAAGGGAACGCTAAATTTCTGTGCGATTGACCATAACGTATCTCCTTTTTGAACGGTATAAATTGTATAAGGAGAAGGGATAACCAGTGATTGTCCGATGGCTAATTGATCAGGAGTAGCTAATGCATTTAATTGGCTAATAGATTGAACGGGTACAGCATAACGATTAGCGATTTGCCACAGTGTTTCGCCAGCACTTACCACATGGATAAGCATAGAACACCTCCAACACGTTGTTGTTATTAGTGCATCATATGTTTCAAGTGTGAAAAAGAGTATTTTAGTGTGATTCTAGAAAAAAGCTGAAATTTCAAATTCTTTCTCAATAAGTTGCATAGGATAAGTATCATTGTGAGAAAGGGGCTTGATGTTGAAAAAGGCGAAGCTCACAGGAAGAATCGTCACGCCTGAAGATTCGGATTATGAACAAGCGAGAACGAATAATAATTTAAATAATCCCAAATATCCGAGTGTCATTGTGTTTTGTCAAAAAACGAAAGATGTGGTTAATGCATTAAAATGGGCTAGAGAAAACAATGAGCCTTTCAGAATTCGAAGCGGTCGTCATAGCTATGAAAATTTTTCTTTAGTAAATAAAGGGCTTGTCATTGATGTAAGTGATATGAATGATATTTCGGTAAATCTCTCAGAAATGACGGCTAGGATTGATGCTGGAGCTAATATGGGAAACGTATACCGTACATTATGGGAGCATGGTGTTACCATTCCTGTTGGTACAGAAAGTAGTGTTGGGGTGGTCGGTTTGACCCTTGGTGGTGGGATTGGGATGCTATCACGACCATTTGGATTAACTTGTGACAATCTTATTGAAATCGAAACGGTGGTAGCTAGTGAACATGAGGGTGCTCAGGTAATTAGAGCGAATAAGCAACAACATCATGATTTGTTTTGGGCAAGTCGTGGTGGAGGAGGAGGCAATTTTGGTATAGTCACTTCTTTGACATTCAAGCTTCATGCGATTAATGAGGTATCACTGTTCTCTATTACATGGGGATGGGATGACTTTGAAGTGGCCTTTGATGCATGGCAAAAATGGGCTCCCTATACAGATAAGCGTCTAACCTCACAGATTGAGCTAAAAACAAAGGAAGTAGGTGAGATAGTCGCACAAGGTGAGTTTATAGGAACAGCAGCTGAATTAAAGAAATTGCTTCGCCCTCTTAGAAAAACAGGCTTGCCAACAAGTATTTGGATAAAGGAAGTGCCATATAGCAAGGCAATAGAATTTTTTGATTTACCAAGCGGTAATCAGCCTGCCTATCGAAAAAGATCAGGGTCATTTTTGGAGAGACCGTTTCCATATAAGGCGATTCAGAGGATGAAAGAATTTTTAGCCCATGCACCTAATTCAAATACAACAATATGGCAACAGTCTTTAAGAGGAGCAGTAGGTGAAATTGCTCCCCAGCATACAGCCTATTACTATCGCAATGCGATAATAGCTCAAGAATATAATACTTCCTGGAAAAAACCGAAAGAGGAAGAACAAAATATTAAGTGGGTAGAAAATTTACGTCAAGCTTTATCACCTTATACGTCTGGTGATTATGTGAATTTTCCAGATCGATATATTAAGGACTGGCATACAGCCTATTACGGACGTAATTTTAGAAGGCTTCGTGAAGTGAAAACAAAATATGATCCGTATAATGTATTTCAATTTCAGCAGAGTATCCCACCTATTAGGAAGTGGTTGTAGCTGGAGAATGGAGCAGGTGAAGCGGCAATCCTGCTCCTTTTTGATTTTCACGTTTTAGCTTGATAAATACTGTTTAAGGGGTCACAATAAAACTATTACATATATTTCTAAAAGGATTGATTGGAATGGAAAATATTGTTGTTCGTAATAATGTAACAATACTCGGACAAGGGGACCAACCGCTTATTTTTGCACATGGATTTGGCTGTGATCAAAATATGTGGCGTTTCATTACGCCTGCATTTATGGACAAATATAAGATTATATTATTCGATTATGTAGGCTCAGGTAACTCAGATATAAATGCTTATTCATCAGAAAAATATCAATCGTTACAGGGCTATGTACAAGATTTATTGGACATTATTGAAACGCTATCATTACAAAATAGTATTTTTGTAGGGCACTCCATTAGTGCCATGATAGGACTGCTCGCATCTATCCAGCACCCTGACTATTTTAAGAAATTGATTATGATTGGTCCTTCTCCCTGTTATTTAAATGATGATGGTTATCTAGGGGGATTTGAGCGAAGTGATATAGCAGAGTTACTAGACATGATGGAAATGAACTTTACAGGTTGGGCTAGCTATATGGCACCTATTGCAATGAGTAATCCTGAACAGCCAGCATTAACACAGGAATTGAAGCAAACCTTTATAGCAGCAGACCCTATCATTGCAAAGGAATTTGCTGAGGTCACATTTTTATCTGATCATCGAAGTGAATTACCAAAGGTCTCTGTTCCTTCGTTAATTATCCAATGCTCGGAAGATAGTATTGTGCCAAGTAGTGTTGGAGATTATTTGCATCAGCATCTCAAAAATAGCACGTTACAATTAATGGAAGCAAAAGGTCATTATCCACATATTAGTCACCCAAATGAAACGATACAATGTATTGCAGATTTTTTGTAGGGAAAAATGAAAGGATTTTCAACAATGGAAAAACGACTCAACAATGCACCATGTGGATTTCTTTCCATCACACATGAAGGGCTTATTTCAGAAATCAATCGAACCCTGCTAGATTGGATCGGCTATGAGCAAGAGGAATTATTACATATGCATCTAGAAATTCTTCTATCTACGCCCAATAAGATGATTTTTCACTCTTATTTTTATCCTATGATTAATCTAGAGGGACAAGTAGAGGAATTATTCATTCATCTCAAACAGAAGGACGGAATGTCGGTTCCGTTTTTAATGAATGCCAAATTGTACAAAGAGGATTTGGTAGAGCGCATTGATTGTATTTTAGTAAAGATGAAAAAGCGCATAGATTATGAACAAGAATTACGATCAGCCAAAAAACTACTTGAGGCTGCCTATCAAGAAAAGGATCGTGCATTAGCTAATTTGGAGCAAATTCATGTAGAAATAGAACATCAGCAGGCGAAATTATTGGAAATGAATGCTGCTTTAGTAGAATTATCAATGACTGATAAACTGACCGGCTTGAAAAACAGGAGATTTTTCCAGGAACAACTCGAAAAACATTTTAATCATTTTCATGAGACAGCAGAAACTTTTTCGTTATGCATTTTAGATATCGATCATTTCAAAAAGGTCAATGATACATATGGTCATCAAGTTGGAGACGATGTCCTCGTACAATTGGCACAACTATTACAAATACAAGTACGTCTAGAAGATATCGTCGCTCGTTATGGTGGGGAGGAGTTTATTATCATCCTACCTGAGACCGAGATACCTGCGGCAAAAGAAATCGGCGAAAAAATTAGACACACCGTGGAGCAGGATGGTTGGCCAACAGGCAGTCTTACGATCAGTATGGGAATTGCCACAGTAACTTCAGAAGATACAGAGACGACATTGATAAAAAAAGCAGATAAAGCATTGTATGGATCGAAAGAGCACGGACGAAACAAAGTCACTCATTTTCATGAGATAAAGTGACTAGCCTTTACAATTCCGCCATTAATTTTTGAATAGAAGGAAGATCTGCTGGAGCAAATGGAACGTCAAGCAATTGGTTGCGGGGAACCCATCTTGCTTCAGCATGTTCTAGAATTTGGGGTGTGCCTTTAATAATTGAAGCTTTGTATGTTTCTAAATGAACGAAAAATTGTTCGTATTCATGGTGTGTTACAGCCACTTGTTTACCTACTTGAATCGTACAGTTAAATTCCTCAAGAATTTCTCGAGAAAGTGCCTGTTTTGGTGTTTCACCCTGCTCTATTTTACCGCCAGGAAATTCCCAATAATTTGCTAATACCATTTGGGGGTTTCTTAAAGCACAGAAAATTTCTTGTTGCTCATTTTCAATTATAGCCCCTACTACATGTATTGTTTTTTTCATTTATATACCTCACTTTGTGTCTTCGTTAGATATGTATGATTATAGCATGTTTAAGTTGTACGCCACTTGCCACCACAGGAAAATAACAGTTTTCTTACTTAGCTATGAAATTTGCTATTTCGTAGGGTATAATAGTGGTCAATATATAGGAAAAAGGCGGTAAGAGGTAGCGATGAAGAGAATTGAATCTACGCAAAATGCGTTAGTGAAATATTGGAAAAAGTTAGCGACAACAAGAAAAGAGCGTGAACGTTCGGGTGAATTCCTAGTAGAGGGCTTTCATCTTGTTGAAGAAGCATTAAAAAATAAAAACCAAGTATTACAAATTATAGTGCGTGAAGGTATCGATTTGCCAATGTTATGGCCAATCGATGATATAGCTATTGTAGAGGTATCGACTGCGGTAGCGAAGGAATTTGCGGAGACAGAAACTTCCCAAGGTGTTTTTGCTGTATGTAAACAGCCCGTCTTAGAGGATAATGTGATGACTACTTGGCGAAAAGTGTTATTAATTGATGCTGTCCAAGATCCTGGTAACATTGGAACAATGATTCGTACAGCAGATGCTGCAGGTTTAGATGCTGTAATTTTAGGAAAAGGCTGTGCCGATCTTTATAACCCTAAAACACTACGTGCTGCTCAAGGTTCGCATTTCCATATTCCGGTAGTGCGTGGAGATTTAGCAGAATGGATAGATATATTACAGGATCAAGGTGTACCAGTATTTGGTACTGCATTAGATGAGGAAGCGGTGCCGTATAGTGATATTCAGCATACGGGTGCATTTGCGATTATTATGGGGAATGAAGGAAGTGGCATTCAGCCTCAGTTATTAGCGATGACAGATCAAAATATGATCATTCCTCTTTTTGGACAGGCCGAATCATTAAACGTCGCAGTAGCAACAGGTATTGTTTTATATGGCTTTGCCAAATAATTAATTGCTCATTGAGGGATTGAGGCAGTTGTCTCTTGATTTGCTACAGTCCATTATTGTATAATTTATTCTAAAATGTATGTTTAAATAATAAATGCTTTGACCGGGAAGTAGTAAAGATTGTGAATGGACGACAGGGAGCGTAGGCCAGAGATTGAGAGCCAACGCCGTATCAATGCAGTTTTGAATTCAGCCTGCGAGCAGCTACCGGGACCAGTGTACTGCTGTAAAGGTAAGCCGGCTTTATCAAGTCGTTATGTCAATGAAGTGATTGTAAGGCTTTGCTTTGCAATAACTAGGGTGGTACCGCGAAAATGTCCTCGTCCCTTTTTAGGGGCGAGTTTTTTTATGCCTAAAAAGCAGGCATTTATTTTCTGAGGAGGTTTTAACATGGAAGAGCAATTAAAACAATTAGAGCAAGAAGCACTTGCTAAAATTGAAGCAGCTGCAAATTTAAAAGAATTGAATGAAGTACGTGTTGCGTATTTAGGAAAAAAAGGACCTATCACTGATTTACTAAAAGGGATGGGCAAATTATCAGCTGAAGAACGTCCGAAAATGGGTGCTTTAGTGAATAATGTTCGTGAAAATGTAACGGCAGTATTAGAAACAAAGATTACCGTGTTGGAAGAGGCAGCCATTGCTGAAAAATTAGCGAGTGAGTCGATTGATGTCACTTTACCAGGTCGTGAAATTAAAGTGGGGAACCGTCACCCTTTAACACGTGTCATTGAAGAAATTGAAGATTTATTTATTGGAATGGGCTATGAAATTGCTGAAGGTCCAGAGGTGGAGAAGGATTACTATAACTTTGAAGCACTAAATTTACCAAAAGGACATCCAGCTCGTGATATGCAAGATTCGTTCTATATTTCCGAGGAAATATTATTACGTACCCATACTTCACCAGTACAGGCTCGTACGATGGAAGCCAAAAAAGGTGAATCGATTCGCATAATTTGTCCTGGTAAAGTATTCCGACGTGATAATGATGATGCAACACATTCACATCAGTTTATGCAAATTGAAGGTTTAGTCATTGGCGAAAATATTCGCATGAGTGACCTAAAAGGAACATTAGATACGTTAGCGAAAAAAATGTTTGGTGCAGACCGCGAAATTCGACTACGTCCGAGCTTCTTCCCATTTACTGAGCCATCTGTAGAGATGGATATCTCTTGTTTCAAATGTGGTGGAGCAGGCTGTAACGTATGTAAGGGCACTGGCTGGATTGAGATTCTAGGAGCAGGTATGGTGCATCCAAACGTATTAGAAATGGCTGGCTATGATCCAAAGAAAGTTTCTGGATTTGCATTTGGTATTGGTGCAGAACGTATTGCGATGTTGAAATATGGTGTTGACGATATTCGTCATTTCTATACAAGTGACACTCGCTTCTTATCACAATTCGAGCGAACAGAAGCGTAAGGGGGATAAAACATGTTAGTATCATTAGAATGGTTAAAAGATTATATCAATACGCAGGACTTAGCACCTGAGCTATTAGCAGAAAAAATTACACGCTCTGGGATCGAAGTAGATGCAGTAATTGATCGTGCTAATGCTATGGATAAAGTTGTAGTTGGTTATGTAGTTTCTAAGGAGAAACATCCAGAGGCTGATAAGTTAAATATTTGCCAAGTTGACGTTGGCGAAGCAGAGCCTCAACAAATAATTTGTGGTGCACCGAATGTTGATGCTGGTCAGAAAGTCATTGTTGCTCGTCCAGGTGCACATTTACCAGGTGGCATTAAAATCAAAAAAGCAAAACTTCGCGGTCATGAATCGAACGGAATGATTTGTTCCTTACAAGAGCTTGGAATCGAAGGAAAGCTTGTTCCTAAGGCGTATTCAGAAGGTATCTTTGTCCTACCAGCAGATGCAGAAGTAGGCACAGATGCACTGGCTATATTGGGCCTACGTGATACAGTGTTGGAGTTAGGACTAACACCAAACCGCTCAGATGCTCTTTCAATGCTAGGTGTAGCATATGAAGTAGGTGCTATTCTTTCAGAGGAAATTAAATATCCAGAAATTTCCTATCAAACTGCTAGTGAAAAAGCACAGGATTACCTGAAGCTTCATGTAGAAGATTTACAAGCAAATCCTATGTATGTAGCAAAAGTTGTGAAAAACGTAAAAATCGGTGAATCACCAATGTGGCTACAAAATCGTCTAATGGCTGCGGGAGTACGTCCACACAATAATGTCGTAGATGTAACGAACTATGTATTAATGGAATATGGTCAACCTTTACATGCTTTTGACTATGATAGTCTAGCAACGGGTGAAATCGTTGTTCGTAAAGCAACAGAAGGTGAAAAAATTACAACATTAGATGACCAAGAACGTACATTAAAAGCTTCAGATTTAGTCATTACAAATGGCAAAGAGCCAGTAGCCATTGCTGGTGTAATGGGTGGTGCTAATTCAGAGGTAACAGATTCAACAACGACTGTTGTCATTGAATCAGCCTATTTTGATGGTTTAACAGTGCGTCAAACGTCTCGTCATCTTGGCCTACGTTCAGATGCATCGGCTCGTTTCGAAAAAGGGGTAGACCCAAATCGTGTCTTACCAGCTGCTGAACGTGCTGCTGCTCTACTTGCTGAATTAGCAGGAGGCGAAGTATTAGAAGGTACATGTTTAGTAGATGAGTTAGATAAAACACCAGCGCGAGTAGTCGTTTCCCCAGATTTTATTAATGAACGTTTAGGTATGAAGATTGCATTAGAAGATATGCTTTCTATTTTAGAGCGTTTAAAATTTGGTGTAGAGGCAGCAAATGGTTTATTAATTATTGATGCACCAACACGTCGCCAAGATATTAAAATTGAAGAGGATATCGTGGAGGAAATTGCTCGTCTTTATGGTTATGATGAAATCCCAATGACATTACCAGAGGGTGCAACACAAGTAGGTAATTTATCACCTTACCAAGCAAATCGCCGTGTTGTTCGTCATTACATGGAAGGGGCTGGCCTGTATCAAGCGGTAACTTATTCGTTAACGTCGGATGCATTGTCACAACGTTTTGCTTTGAAAGCAGAGCCGGTAACTCGCTTGCTTATGCCAATGAGTGAGGAGCGTTCTACATTACGTCAAAGCCTTATTCCACATTTAATCGAAGCGGCGGCTTATAATGTTGCACGTCAAGCTGAAGGCGTGGCTTTATATGAAATTGGCTCCGTGTTCCTTGGTCAATCAGATGAGGGGCAACCATATGAGGAAGAGCATGTGGCAGCAGTACTAACTGGCAAATGGCTAGACCATGCTTGGCAAGGTGAGAAAAAAGCTGTAGATTTCTTTGTGCTAAAAGGTATCATCGAAGGTGTCATTGGCAAACTTGGCTTAGCAAATCGCATGACATTTGTGAAATCACAAGTGGATGGCTTACATCCAGGTCGTACGGCTAGCATTTTATTGGATGGCAAGCAAGTCGGCATCATTGGTGGACTTCACCCAGCAGAGCAAAAAGCATGGGGTGTAAAAGACACGTATGTAATGGAAATGAATTTAGTGGCGCTATTAAGTGCAACGGCACAAGAAGCACCACTTGCCTATACACCAGTACCTCGTTTCCCAGCTATGTCTCGCGATATCGCTCTTATAATGGACCGTACAACAACAGCGGGCGAAGTAATGGAAGCTATTGATGCAGCGGGTGTGAAACTATTAAAAGATATCCGCGTATTCGATGTTTACGAAGGGGAGAAAATGGAACCAGGTAAAAAATCGGTTGCCTTCTCACTGACATACTTTGATCCAGAACGTACTTTAACAGACGAAGAAGTAGTGGCCGCACATAACAAAGTGTTAAAAGCCATTGCTACGATTGCAGGCACAGAAGTACGCTAATATATGAAAAAAGACTGTCTTACGAGGCGGTCTTTTTTTGTTTGAGAATGGTGAAGATGATGAGCCAAAAGGTGAAGAAAGAATGATCCAAAAAATGAGGAAAGCGCTCAAAAAGGTTCCTAATGCGTCTCACGCTCATCAGGAACCCCAAAAAAGCTTTTTTAAGCAACCAATAGTATGTGATTACTTCATCTTCCGTGCTTTATCAGTGTTGGCGAAATGCCATTTTGTGATGGAGCGTAGAAATTCTTCGCCCTGATTACGCCAGATTCGGGCTGCTTGCACATCTACCTTGTTAGAGGCGCCCTTCATTAATGTAAGCCCTGTAATGTCACTCAAACGGTCCATTTCCTTTAAAAAGGCAGCACGAGCTAAAATAGATGCTGTAGCCACAGCTACATGTAATTGTTCTGCTTTAGTAGAAAAGTAGACATTCTCTTGTACAAGTTCACGTTCATTTTTTAAATAATTGTAATAGACACCACGTTCAGCAAACTGGTCGATTAAGATAAATTCAGGTTTTTCAGGTGCCATTTTTGATAGTGTGTTTTGTAGTGCCTTGTTATGCATCATGGCTTTCATTTTACCTTGGGAATAGCCTTTCGCTTGTAAGTTGTTATATTTCTCGTTGCGTAAGACGAGAACACTATGGACACAGGCTGCACGCAAATCAGGTGCAATTTTCCTCATATAGTCATCTGTTAGCATTTTTGAATCTTTTACGCCAAGCTCATTCATGAGTTCGATTTTGGAAGTAGGTACATATACTGCTGCTACAGTGATTGGACCAAAATAATCACCTGTGCCTGTTTCGTCTGAGCCTAAGACAGACATGGTTGCGAAATTGTTAGGCAGTACATCCCCTTTTGCCCCGATAGTGGAGAGTGGAGTAGCAGTTTTTTCAACAGTTCCCCAACGTGCTGCCTCACGTTCAGCACCGCCCCCCTGAAACATTAATTTGCCTGATTTATACATAGTTATGGCTGTATCTGGTAGTTTTGCCGCAAAAATGACTCCCGGAGCCTTTCGTTCTATAAAGTGCGATGCATAGTAAGCCATCACCTCTTTTTGAATATTTGTTGAAATGGAAAGCACAATATTTGCCATTTAATCGTTCCTTTCTGTCCTCGTTGTTCACAATTTTATACCTTTCATGGTATGATAATAAATAGCTTTTTTGTGTGATGGTGCTCACAAGCCTCTAAAATCGTGTGTGCATCGAATTTATAGGAGGGTGCGACTATGGAAAAACAAGAAAAGAATAAAATTTCTGTTGAAATATATGGTCATACATATAAAATGGTCGGCTCTGAATCCATTGGCCATATGCGACTTGTTGCTTCGATTGTTGATGACCGTATGCGCGAGATGAACGTACATAATCCCTCACTTGATAGCACAAAACTTGCTGTTCTGACAGCAGTAAATACAGTTCATGATTATTTACTATTAAAAGAACGAATGGAGCAATTAGAAGAAGAATTGAAAAAGTTAAAGGGTTGAAGAGAATGTTAGATTTAATCATATTAGTGGTACTGTTAGCTGGTATAGGCGTCGGTGCAAAACGAGGTTTTATTGTACAGATGATGCATATTGTCAGCTTTGTAGTAGCCCTAATTGTTGCGTATATTTATTATAAGCCATTAGCACAAAAATTTGTATTTTGGGTTCCGTATCCAGGTGTCACTGACACAGGTAGCCTTGGCGTTGTCATTGATAGTCTAGATTTAGACCGCACCTTTTATCGGGTAATTGCCTTTGCTGTTATTTTCTTTGCAGTAAAAATAACGTTGCAAATCGTGGCATCGATATTTGACTTTATCGCGTATTTGCCGGTGCTAAATACAGTGAATCGTTGGCTTGGGGCGTTACTTGGCATGATTGAAAACTATTTAATTATGTTTATTTTGCTATATGTGTGCGCTTTATTACCAGTAGATGCCATACAAAATTTAATGTCGAAGTCATTGTTAAGTGGTCTGATGTTGGAGCATACACCAATTATTACAAAGATGTTCCAAAACTGGTGGTATATTTATATGCAATAGTAACTGTGCACTTCTCTCTGTCTTGAGGGAAGTGTTTTTACGATAGGAGGAATTACCAATGAATAAAAAAACAATTATTCGCACACTCGAAAAAATTGCTTTATATATGGAACTACAGGGAGAAAATCCATTCAAGGTATCAGCCTTTCGAAAGGCTGCGGCAGCACTAGAGGGGGACGAGCGTTCATTAAGCGAAATGGATGATGTAACAAAACTCAAAGGTATTGGCAAGGGTACTGCGGCTGTAATAGAGGACTTAATGTTAACAGGTGAATCGAGTTTGTTAAAGGAGTTAGAAGAAATTGTACCTAAAGGGTTACTGCCATTGCTAAAATTACCTGGCTTGGGAGGAAAAAAAATTGCGAAACTACACCAAGAGCTTGGTATTGACTCTGCAGAAAGCTTGAAGGCAGCTTGTGAGGCAGGAAAAGTACGTGAATTAGCTGGATTTGCTGTAAAAACTGAGGAGAAGATTTTAAAGGAGCTAGCCAATTTAGCAAATCGTTCAGAACGACTACCAATTTGGCAGCTTGAGCCTGTGGTTTTACAAATTGAGGCGCTTCTAGGTAGTATGAAGGAAGTAGACCGGTTTTCAGTTGCTGGGAGTTTCCGTCGAGCGTTAGAAACTAGCAAAGATATTGATTTTATTGTTGTGACAGAAGCAGTGGAGGAAGTACGCGAAAAGTTGTTAAATAGCTTAGCCATTCAAGAAGTCGTGGCGGCGGGGGATACAAAAATTTCGGTGATTTTAGACTTAGATGAACCAGTTAGCGTTGATTTCCGTTTAGTGAAAGACAATGAATATGCGACTGCGTTACATCATTTCACAGGTTCAAAAGATCATAATGTTCGTATGCGGCAAATTGCCAAAGCCCGTGGTGAAAAAATAAGTGAATATGGTGTGGAACAGGAAGATGGTACCGTTTTGACGTTCCAAGACGAGGCAGCATTTTTCGCTCATTTTGATCTACCTTGGATTCCACCTAGCTTACGGACAGGAACAGCAGAATTTGACAAAACAAACATAATTCAAAACTTAGTTCGACTAGAGGATATTAAAGCTGATTTGCATATGCATACAACATGGTCAGATGGTGCATACTCTGTTGCAGAAATGGGCGAGGCGTTACTAGCACGGGGCTATCAATATAGCGTTATTACAGACCATTCGCAATTCCTAAAAGTAGCAAATGGATTAACACCGGAGCGTTTAGAAAAGCAACGTGTAGAAATTGAGGCGTTTAATACAGCACATCCAGATTTTCATTTATTTAAAGGGACGGAGATGGATATTTTACCAGACGGCTCACTTGATTTCGAAGATCAGGTGTTAAAAGAGCTCGATTTTGTTATTGCTTCCATTCATTCTAGTTTTACACAATCACAAGATAAAATTATGGCACGTTTACTAACAGCTATGCAAAATCCCTATGTTCATATGATTGCCCATCCGACTGGTCGAATTATTGAAGATCGCGATGGTTATAATCCTGATATGAAACAGTTAATTGCCTGGGCAAAGGAATATGGTAAAATTTTAGAGTTAAATGCAAATCCGTATCGTCTCGATTTATGTGTAGAACATTTAGAAATGGCATGCGCTGCAGGTGTACCAGTAGCCATCAACACAGATGCGCATGATATTGCACATTTACGTTTTATGGATATTGGGGTTCGCTATGCAAATAGAGCATGGTTACCGAAAGATATGATTGTGAATACATGGACGCGTGAACAGTTTGAAGCGTTCATACAACGAAATAAATAGGCTGAGGAGGTGTTCTCAGTGATTGCAGAACGCGCATTGAAAACACTAGAATACGATAAAGTTAGGCAACAAGTGGCTTCCTATTGTACTTCCTCCATTGGTAAATCTGCCATTGAGGAGCTTGTGCCACAAACAGATTTTGATAAAGTAGTACAATTATTAGAGGAAATGGATGAGGGACTTTCCATTTTGCGTGTGAAGGGCAATGTACCAATGGGCGGAATTTTTGATGTCCGTCCCTCTGCCAGACGTGCTCAAATAGGAGGCATGTTAGCAGCAGTAGAACTAATGGAAATTTCGAGCACGATTCGAGCAAGCCGAATTCTACGCAATTTTATTGAAGATTTAGAAGCCGATGAAGTGATTGATATTCCCCATTTCATCTCCAAAAAGGAAGCAATGCCTGTCCTAACAGGATTGCAACATGAAATTAATAACTGTATTGACGACAATGGAGCTGTCTTAGATTCTGCTAGTCAAACATTGCGCTCTATTCGCCAATCTTTGCGTGCTGAAGAAGGGAAAGTCCGCTCTAAGCTGGAAAGTTTAATTCGGGGAAGTAATGCAGCGAAAATGCTTTCTGATACACTTGTGACAATTCGTAATGATCGCTTTGTTATTCCCGTAAAGCAGGAATATCGTCACCACTATGGTGGGATTGTCCATGACCAATCTTCTTCTGGTCAAACCTTATTTATTGAGCCAGATTCTGTTGTCCAAGCAAACAATGAAATTCATCGCTTGAAAATGAAAGAGCAGGCAGAAATTGAACGTATTTTACTAGCATTAAGTGCAATGGTGCAAGAAGTAGCATCAGATTTATTTAACTTAGTGAAGGTATTAGGTGATATCGATGTCATTTTAGCAAAGGGCAAATATGGCCAAGCCAATAAATGTACAATGCCTAAAATGAATCAGGATGGCTATATCCGACTAATACGTGCACGTCATCCACTACTACCAATAGAATCAGCTATTCCAAATGATATTGAATTTGGTAAAGACATTACAGCTATTGTCATTACAGGTCCTAATACAGGTGGTAAAACGGTGACATTAAAAACGGTTGGTCTGTGTACATTAATGGCACAAGCTGGATTACCAGTGCCAGCATTAGATGGCTCAGAACTAGCTGTATTTGAGCAATTATTTGCCGATATTGGTGATGAGCAATCAATTGAGCAGTCACTTTCTACGTTCTCGTCCCATATGGTTAATATTGTTGACATCCTACAAAAATTTGATCATGAATCACTTGTTCTTTTTGATGAGTTAGGGGCAGGTACTGACCCACAGGAAGGGGCAGCCTTAGCCATCTCAATCTTAGACGAAGTACATGGGCGCGGTGCTCGTGTAATGGCTACAACTCACTATCCTGAGCTAAAAGCTTATGGCTATAATCGACCAGGTGTAGCCAATGCCAGTGTAGAATTTGATATTGAAACTTTGAGCCCGACCTACCGTCTACTTATCGGTGTACCTGGGCGCTCAAATGCATTTGAAATTTCCAGTCGTCTTGGTTTACCTGAATCCATTATTGATCGTGCTAAAGGCTTTACTGGAACCGATCGACATGAGGTTGAATCGATGATTGCCTCATTGGAAGAAACACGTCGCCAATCTGAAGATGATGCAGAGCGTTCGCATGCATTGCTATTAGAATCAGAAACATTACGTAAAGAGCTTCAAGATAAATTGCAAGCCTATGAGGAGCGTAAAGAGGCGCTTGATAAGAAGGCGAAGGAAAAGGCGCGTAAAATTGTTGATGAAGCAAAACGTGAAGCTGAAGCGATTATTGCAGAGCTTCGAGAAATGCGTAAAAATGCTGATCAAGTTGTCAAGGAGCATGAATTGATTGAAGCACGTAAACGCTTGGAAGAAGCAACACCACTTGAAGACAATAAAGTGCTAAAAAAGGCGGCACAAGTCAAAGCTCGTGCACAAAACTTAGTTGTCGGAGACGAGGTAAAGGTGTTAAGCTATGGTCAACGAGGTACTTTGTTAGAAAAGGTGTCGAATACCGAATGGGTTGTCCAAATGGGGATTTTAAAAATGAAAATCTCAGATAGTGATTTGGAATATATTAAACCTGAAAAAGAGCCTGTATTACGAACAGCTGGTGTGAAAAATCGAAATAGTCATGTGAAACTAGAATTAGATTTACGTGGTGAACGCTATGAGGATGCAATCGTAAGAACAGAGAAATATATTGATGATGCATTACTCTCTAATTATGGTCGTGTGTCCATTATTCATGGAGTTGGTACAGGGGCTTTACGTCAAGGTATTCAAAGCTATTTGAAAAAGCATAAGCGCGTAAAATCCTTCCGTTTTGGTGAAGCCGGTGAAGGGGGCTTAGGCGTCACAGTTGTTGAATTGAAATAAGCTATAAAGGGGACGGAGAAAAATGCTGAATTCTGGCTTTTGGCGATATCCAATTATCGAAACGGCAGGATATTTTAGTGTTGTAGTATTATGTTTAGTCGTCTCGATGGCATTGTTCGAAGTCGTTACGAAATATAAAAATTGGGAAGAAATTAAAAAAGGTAATGTCGCTGTGGCTCTTGCAACAGGTGGAAAAATACTAGGGATTTGTAATATCTTCCGCTTTTCCATTGCACGTCATAGTACATTAAGTGAAATGATCGGTTGGGGCCTTTTTGGCTTTACATTATTGATTGTAGCGTATTTCTTATTTGAATTTATGACACCTCGTTTTAACGTTGATCAAGAGATTGCCAATGATAATCGCTCAGTTGGTTTCATTTCCTTTACCATTTCAGTCGGTCTTTCGTTTGTAATTGGGGCAAGTATTGCATAGGAGTGTCATGACATGGAAAAATTAGCAAAAGTACTAATCGTTGTCTGTATTGCATTTTTGGCAGTAGGTGTCTACTATATGTTAACGATTTAAATAAAAAACGCATTCTCTTTATGAGGATGCGTTTTTTGTTAATTGTACATAGCATAAATTTCTACTACAACCTATTAACTTTCTTTCATATAACTCTATTAAAGGGTAGAAAAATTATTTTTATAATATAGGAATATGCTCATTATTTTTTTATGGAGTGACTCAAGAATGAACGAGCATTCATAAGGTGTATGCAAATAAATCCCGATAAATACCAATCATATTAATGTTGTTAATTGCATAATAATTAATCGAAAATGCATTTATTTTCTATTTTCTGTTTGAAACTGTATTTCTTTTTCATTATAATAAATATAAGAATTGACAAAGTTTGGGACAAAGGGGAGAGGACGTATGACAGCAAAACCATGGCTAGCAAATTATCCTGAAGAAGTACCATCGTCTTTAACGTTTGAGGAAATTCCAGTGCAAGAGTTTTTGACACGTGCCTATAAAAAGAATCCATCCAAAGTAGCGATTCATTTTATGGGAAAGGATTTGACGTACACCGAGCTATATGAGTCAGCTTTAAGGTTCGCAAACTATTTACAAGCACTAGGTGTGGAAAAGGGAGATCGAGTAGCAATTATGCTACCTAACACGCCACAAAGTGTAATCGCTTACTATGGTGCCATGTATGCAGGTGCTGTTGTAGTACAAACAAATCCACTTTATACTGAACGTGAGCTTCAATATCAAATGGCTGATTCAGGAGCAAAGGTTATTCTCGTAATGGATATTTTATATCCGAGAGTCATGAAAATTATGAAAGAGACAGCTCTTGAAAATGTCATTGTGACAGCTATTAAAGATTATTTACCATTCCCAAAAAATTTAGTCTATCCATTTATTCAAAAAAAGCAGTATGGCTTTAGTGTCAAGGTTGAACATAGCGGCCAAAATCATCTGTTTTCAGAAATAATGCGTTCAGCACCAATTAAGATAATTGACAATATGCCATTTGATTTTGAAGAAGACCTAGCACTCCTTCAATATACGGGTGGGACAACAGGTTTCCCAAAAGGCGTTATGCTGACCCATAAAAATTTAATTGCCAATACGACAATGTGTGATGCTTGGATGTATAAATGTGTTCATGGTGAAGAAACCATTATGGGCATTCTACCATTCTTCCATGTCTATGGCATGACAACTGTTATGCTTTTATCTGTATTTACTCAAAATAGAATGGTGCTTTTACCGAAGTTTGATGCTGAAACGGCATTAAAGACGATTGATAAACAAAAACCAACACTGTTCCCCGGCGCACCAACCTTATACATCGGCCTTTTAAATCACCCAGACATTGCGAATTATGATTTATCATCCATTAAGGCATGCCTAAGTGGCTCTGCTTCATTGCCGATTGAAGTGCAAGAGAAGTTTGAGGCAGTGACTGGTGGAAAGCTAGTAGAAGGATATGGGTTAACAGAAACCTCACCTGTAACACATGCTACGCCAATTTGGGGGAAGCGGGTGATTGGCTCGATTGGTTTACCTTGGCCAAATACAGAAGCGGTTATTTTACGTACAGGTGATACAGAAGAGCTACCTATTGGTGAAGTTGGTGAAATTGCTGTTAAAGGACCACAAGTAATGAAGGGCTACTGGAACCGTCCAGAGGATACAGCTGCGACATTTGCTGATGGTTGGTTTTTAACAGGTGATCTTGGTTATATGGATGAGCAAGGCTTCTTCTATGTAGTAGATCGTAAAAAAGATTTAATAATAGCAGGCGGCTTTAATATTTATCCACGTGAAGTAGAAGAAGTGTTATATGAACGTGAAGAGATCCAAGAGTGCGTAGTAGCAGGCATACCTGATCCGTATCGTGGTGAAACAGTTAAAGCTTATATTGTATTAAAAGAAGGATATTCGATTACTGAGGACGAATTAAATAAATATTGCCGTCAGCATCTAGCAGCTTTTAAAGTTCCGCGTTATTATGAATTTAGAGAAGAGCTGCCAAAAACAGCTGTAGGAAAAATTTTGCGTCGTACGTTAGTTGAAGAAGAAAAAACAAAATTAGCGAATAAAGAAGCGAAATAAATACGTGTGAAAGTATTGACAAGCAATGCTGTAAAATATAATATGAAAATATGAATGAATGACCATTCATATTTTCATATTTTTTTAGGTTTACACGTCATATCGACGTGCGCATGTTTTTTAGGTGGTGATATAAAAGTGAAACGAGATAAGCCAAAATATAAACAAATTATTGATGCAGCTGTCATCGTTATTGCGGAAAATGGGTATCACCAAGCGCAAGTATCGAAAATCGCCAAACAGGCAGGGGTGGCCGATGGAACAATCTATTTATATTTTAAAAATAAAGAAGATATATTAATTTCTGTCTTTAATGAAAAAATGGCTGTTTTTGTAGAGTCATTACAAGATATAATAGAAAATGGGAATACGTCTAGAGACAAACTTTCCCGAATGATTGAAAATCATTTTAATGTTCTAGCGACAGATCGATACCTAGCAACCGTCACACAATTAGAGCTTCGCCAATCAAACAAAGACTTACGACTAAAAATTAATTCTGTATTACGTGAGTATTTACATTTACTTGATCAAATTTTAATCGCAGGTATGCTTTCAGGTGAGTTCAATCAAACGATGGATGTACGCTTGGCACGTCAAATGGTTTTTGGAACAATTGATGAAACTATTACGTCGTGGGTTATGAATGACTATCGATATGATTTGATGGAACAAGTTCCAAAGGTTCAGGCATTAATCCTGAACGGCATTAAAGCTTAAAAGGATGTGGAGAAATGGAATTTCTAAGTTGGAAAGTGGAAGATGGAGTAGCAAATATTACAATTGCACGTCCACCAGCAAATGCATTATCTCGCGGTATTATTGCAGAAGTAAATTCTGTGCTGGATGCTGTAGAACATGATGATGCTGTAAGAGTCCTTGTACTTCATGGTGAAGGCCGTTTCTTCTCTGCAGGTGCAGATATTAAAGAATTTACTGGGGTAGAATCTGGAGAAGAATTTACGAAGCTAGCTAGCAATGGACAGCAAGTATTTGAGCGTGTGGAATCATTCTCTAAGCCAATTATTGCAGCTATTCATGGTGCAGCATTAGGTGGTGGACTTGAATTAGCGATGAGCTGTCATATGCGTTTTGTTACGGAATCAGCGAAACTAGGTTTACCTGAGTTACAATTAGGTCTTATTCCTGGCTTTGGTGGTACGCAACGCTTACCACGTTATGTTGGTGTAGCAAAGGCTGCTGAAATGATGTTTACGAGTGAGCCGATATCTGGTACAGAAGCTGTGCAATGGGGCTTAGCAAACCGTGCATTCTCAGATGAGACATTGTTAGAGGAAACGTTAAAAATTGCTAAGAGTATTGCCAAGAAGAGTCCAATTGCTTTAAAAGCAGCTATTCAAACATTGCAATATGCAAAGCATGCTTCATTTTATGAAGGTATTGAAGCTGAGGCGAAATCCTTTGGGACAGTATTCGTCACAGAAGATGCAAAAGAAGGAATTCAAGCATTCATTGAAAAGCGTGAGCCTTTGTTTACTGGCAAATAATTTTCCCATATGTCGATAGCAACGTGCAAGCATGTTATCGATGTTATTGAAACTAAATATATATAATATTTATAAGTTTACTTAGAATTATAAAACGTTCCAGGAGGTATGGATATATGAACATTTTTGCATTAATTAAACGTACGTTTGATACAGAAGAAAAAATCGTTGTGTCGGGTGGGAAAATCCAAGAGGATGGCGCAGAATTCATTATCAACCCTTACGATGAATATGCCATCGAAGAAGCAATCCAAGTGCGTGACGCTGCTGGCGGAAAAGTAACTGTGGTGACAATTGGTGGCGAGGATGCAGAGAAGCAATTACGTACAGCACTAGCAATGGGTGCAGACGAAGCGGTGCTCATCAATACTGAAGATGATTTAGATGAATTAGACCAAAATGCAGCTGCTTATCTTTTGGCAGAATACTTAAAAGATAAAGATGCTGATTTAATATTAACAGGAAATGTTGCGATTGATGGTGGTTCTGGTCAAGTGGGTCCACGTGTTGCAGACTTGCTAGATATTAATTTTGTAACAACGATCACGAAACTTGAAATTGACGGAACTTCTGCAAAAATTGTTCGTGATATTGAAGGAGATTCAGAAGTAATTGAGACTTCTTTACCGCTGTTAGTAACAGCTCAACAAGGTTTAAATGAGCCGCGTTATCCATCTCTACCAGGTATCATGAAAGCGAAAAAGAAACCGCTTGCAGAGCTTGAGCTAGATGATTTAGATATCGATGAAGATGATGTAGAAGTGAAGATTGAAACTGTAGACATCTTCTTACCAGCTCAAAAAGCAGCAGGCCGCATACTTGAAGGTGACCTTTCTGCACAAGTAAAAGAACTGGTAAATCTACTTCACACAGAAGCAAAAGTAGTTTAAAAATTTGATGATGTTAATCGAATCTTAAAGGGTAACGGAGGGAATATGCTATGTCAAAAAAAGTATTAGTATTAAGTGAAGTTCGTGAAGGAAGCTTACGTAATGTTTCTTTCGAAGCAATTGCAGCTGCAAAACAAATCGCTGATGGTGGCGAAGTTGTTGGGGTACTTTTAGGAGATGCTGTAGCAGGTTTAACAGGTCCATTATTTGAATATGGTGCTGATCGAGTAGTAACAGTGGAACACCCGCATTTAAAACAATATACATCTGATGGCTATAGTCAAGCACTATTAGCTGTTATCGAGCAAGAACAACCAGCAGGTATTGTCTTTGGTCATACAGCAAATGGGAAAGATTTATCGCCAAAAATTGCAAGCAAATTGCAAGCAGGTCTAGTATCTGATGTCACTGCTATTGAAGGTGCAGGCGATGATGTGGTATTCATCCGACCAATTTACTCTGGTAAAGCCTTTGAAAAAGTAAAAGTTAAAGAAGGCGTTGTCTTAACTTCTATTCGTCCAAATAACATTACACCTTTAGAAAAAGCAGAAGGTAAAACAGGTGATGTGTCTGCCATCTCTGTAGAGATTACAAATCTGCGCACAATTATTAAAGAAGTTGTTCGTAAATCTTCAGAAGGTGTAGATCTTTCAGAAGCGAAAGTAGTTGTTGCAGGTGGTCGTGGCGTGAAGTCAGAAGAAGGCTTTGAGCCATTAAAAGAGCTAGCTGATTTACTAGGCGGTGCAGTAGGTGCATCACGTGGTGCATGTGACGCTGAATACTGTGATTACTCGCTGCAAATCGGACAAACAGGTAAGGTTGTAACACCAGATCTTTATATTGCAGCAGGTATTTCGGGCGCAATTCAGCATTTAGCTGGAATGTCCAATTCAAAAGTCATTGTTGCTATCAATAAAGATCCTGAAGCAAATATTTTCAAAGTAGCGGATTATGGTATCGTAGGAGATTTATTTGAAGTTATTCCGCTTCTAATTGAAGAATTTAAAGCATTAAAAGTGAACGCATAATACAGATGCAGGAAGGGATAACCCTTCCTGCTTTTTTATATTGCTTTCCATTTTAAAAAGTACTATTTGAAAATTATTGCAAAATAAAATATTGACATAATTAACGATAGACATTATAGTGATGGATACATTAATGATTTGAAACGCAAAGATTAGGAGTAGTAAAAGCTCGTTATTCGGTGAAGAGAGCTGCGGGTTGGTGCAACGCAGACCAATAAGACTTTGAACTTGCCTAGGAGTGGTAACACAAATAGAATTATCAGATTATTCTATTTGTTTGACGGTTAACCTTCGTTACAAGGTTTTTTTAAGCTGGGTTCTCAAGAGCCAATTAGAGTGGTACCGCGGTTTGCTGATAGCATATCGTCTCTTCTTTCATTTGATGATGAAGGAATAGATGGTATGCTTTTTTGATATTTAGGAGGTAAGAAAGTGGAAAAAAACAAGCAACAATTAACAAGAACAATGACCTCGCGTCATATCACGATGATGGCGTTAGGTGGTGCCATTGGCGCGGGATTATTTAAAGGAAGTAGTGCAGCCATTGATATGGCAGGACCATCTGTGTTGATTGCGTATTTAATCGGCGGCATTATTTTATTATTTGTTATGCAAGGCTTAGCAGAAATGGCCGTGCGTAATAAAGAAGCAAGAACCTTTAGAGATTTAGTGCAATCCGTGTTAGGTAAATACCCTGCGTATTTCCTAGATTGGATCTACTGGAAAATGTGGGTTTTAAATATTGCAGCAGAGTCTGTCGTGGCTGCTATCTTTATTCAATATTGGTTACCAGAATATCCAATTTGGATACTGGCACTATCTGTTTCTGTGTTAGTAACAGCGATTAATTTATTATCCGTAAAAATCTTTGCAGAAACAGAATATTGGCTAGCATTAATCAAAATTACTGTTATTATTGTCTTTATCATTGCAGGACTTATTTTATTGCTTGTGACGTTTGGAAATCATAGTGCTGTTGGTTTTGCTAACCTAACGGAGCATGGTGGGTTTTTCCCTAATGGCTCGACGGGATTAATTGCTGCAATGCTTGTAGTTATCTACTCCTATGGTGGGACAGAAATCATCGGGATTACATTAGCTGAAACGAAAAATCCGGAAAAAGTAGTGCCAAAAGCTGTTCGCAGTACATTAGTACGTATTGTTACTTTTTACTTACTGCCATTCTTTATTATCGTAAGCTTGATTCCTTGGAATGAAGTAAATGGGGTTCCTGAAAGCCCGTTTGTCATGGTTTTTAAAATGGTTGGTATTCCAGGGGCAGACCATATTATGAACGCTGTTGTTTTACTTGCCATTATTTCATCAATGAATTCAGGACTGTATGGATCATCACGCGTACTATATACACAGGCTGTAGATGGACGTGTGCCTAAAATCTTTGCTTATTTATCGAAACGAAAAGTACCAGTGTATGCTATTTTAATGTGTACTTTAGCGATGTATTTAGGCGTCATTTTATCTTTATATGCGGGAAGCAAAACATTTGATTTTCTAATGGGATCACTTGGTTATACTGTGTTATTTATTTGGTTAATTATTGCGATTGCACATTTAAAATCACGTAAAAAACAAGCAGAGCACACAAGTGCCTATGAAGTAAAATGGTTCCCTTATACGACTTGGATAGCTATATTGGCGTTAAGTGCGATTCTCATCGGAATTATTTTCACCACATCTATTATTGTGACAGGCATTACGTTAGCTATTTACCTTTTTATTACGTTAACCTATGTATTGAAGGGGCGTTATCAAGTCAATTAATGACTGTGTATTGATTTTTCGACACAGATTTGCATAAAAAATACATTGTAGGCAGATTGTTCGCTCAAGTGAATTTATCCATGCTATACTACAAGCATAGTAAGTTTAAGGAGGATTTCAAATGGCAATTGTACATGCAACAGATGCTACGTTCCAGGACGATATTAAAGAAGGGTTAGTACTAGTAGACTTTTGGGCTGCTTGGTGCGGACCATGTAAAATGATTGGGCCAGTTCTTGAAGAAATGGACGCAGCAGGTAGTGCGGCTAAAATTGTAAAAGTTGACGTTGACAATAACCAAGGTACTGCAGCTCAGTATCAAATTATGTCAATCCCATCTTTACTATTATTTAAAGATGGAGAATTAGTTGACAAAACAGTAGGCTTCCAACCAAAAGAAGCTTTAGAAGCATTTATCGCAAAACATGCGTAATGAATGAAGTTCACAAAGCCGAGCCATCAATTGATGTGTTCGGCTTTTTTTCGTTATATAATAAAGAAAATAACTAACATTATTCTAATGAGGGGAATTTTTACTTAGGGGGGCAGGTAGGTAATGAACGATTTAATAAAGCGAAAACTGGATATTTTACCAGATCAACCTGGCTGCTATTTGATGAAGGATCGACAAGGGACTATCATTTATGTCGGTAAAGCAAAAGTTCTAAAAAACCGTGTACGTTCTTATTTTACTGGAACACATGAAGGGAAAACGCAAAGGCTTGTAGGTGAAATAGAAGATTTTGAGTATATTGTAACGTCATCAAATATTGAAGCACTTATTTTAGAGCTGAATCTCATCAAATTACATGATCCAAAATATAATGTCATGTTAACGGATGATAAGACCTATCCATATTTAAAAATTACGAATGAAAAACATCCTCGTCTGATTACGACACGGAAGGTAAAAAAGGATAAGGCAAAATATTTTGGTCCTTATCCGAATGCCTATGCAGCAAGTGAAACGAAAAAGCTATTGGATCGATTGTATCCGCTGCGCAAATGTGTACAATTACCTTCCAAGGTTTGCTTGTACTATCACATGGGTCAATGCTTAGCACCTTGTGTGAAGGAAATTGAAGGTCAGGTTTATCAAGAAATGATTGAGGATATGACGAAGTTTCTAAATGGTGGTGTGGAGGCAGTCAAAAAAGAGCTTGAAGTTAAAATGCTAGCAGCTGCAGAAAACCTGGAATTTGAGCGAGCGAAGGAATTCCGAGACCAAATTGCCCATATTGATACGGTTATGCAGAAACAAAAAATAGTTTCAAGTGATACAACAAATCGAGATGTATTTGGCTATGCTGTTGAAAAAGGATGGATGTGTGTTCAGGTTTTCTTTGTGCGCCAAGGAAAGCTGATTGAGCGCGATGTCTCAATTTTCCCCATCTATCAAGATGCAGAGGAAGAATTTTTAACATTTGTTGGGCGCTTTTATGAAAAGCCAGAGCATATTAAGCCAAAAGAAATTTTTATTCCACAAGCCATTGATGCAGCTATCTTAACAGAATTATTAGAAATTAAAGTGCTCACACCGAAAAGAGGTCAAAAGAAGGAATTGGTTGAATTAGCTACCAAAAATGCTGAAATTGCTGTGGCAGCTAAATTCCAGCTAATAGAGCGTCAGGAAGAACGTACGATTGGTGCTTGTGAGGCACTTGGTGAAGCAATGGGTATTAGTACACCTTTACGAATTGAAGCTTTTGATAATAGTCATATGCATGGAACGGATGCAGTGTCTGCTATGGTTGTTTTCATTGATGGGAAGCCTGCGAAAAAGGAGTACCGAAAATATAAAACGCGTACAGCAGCCAAGCATGATGATTACGGTGCAATGCAGGAGGTTATACGTCGTCGCTATATACGTGTTTTAAAGGAAGGACTACCATTACCAGATTTAGTCTTAATTGATGGTGGTAAGGGACAAATGGAAGTAGCCCGTGAAGTACTAGAAGATGAGCTTGGTCTTGTTATACCGATTGCTGGTTTAGCCAAGGATGATAAGCATAATACATCTCAGCTCTTGTTTGGTGATCCACCAGAAGTGATTAGCTTAAAACGTACAAGTGATGGCTTTTATTTATTACAACGAATTCAAGACGAAGTCCATCGCTTTGCTATTACCTTCTTGCGTCAACAGCATGAGAAGCATGCCATTCAATCTGTATTAGATCATATTGAAGGGGTAGGACCAAAACGAAAGCAACAGCTGCTTAAACATTTCGGTTCAGTCAAAAAAATTCGAGAGGCGAGCGAGCTAGCATTACAGGAGGCTGGGATGCCCGCTAATTTAGCAAGCCAAATTTTTAGCTATTTTCAGCAACAATCATTGTCAAAGGAATAGGCATGTGCTATGGTTATAAATAACATTGTTTTCAATGTTATGGAGAGCCAACTGCGTGACTAGTTTGTTTACGCTAAGGCTTAATGAATTGAATACATTCACTTTAAAGTGATGATAGAGGTGCAAGATTCAAGAGTAACACGATGGAGGATGGACAAGTCCAGAGATATTGTGTGAAAGGGGAGCTTGCCGAAGTACAGTATTGTTGTTCCATTGCCGTACTGGTTTTGCATTTAAGAAATGTAAGACTGTCGATTCTAAACGTTTCGGAGAGCTATCACACATGCGCAAGTTACGATTATTGTACATGTTATAGGCAGCTTTCACGTTATGTGGAGGCTGCCTTTTAGTTTTCTAGAAACGGTTTTACCCCCCATAATTTGGTGAAATACATGAACTGGAAGGGAGAACGAAAGAAATGGCTAAAATCGTGATGAAGTTTGGAGGAGCTGCATTAGCTTCTTCTGAACAAATCCAAGAGGCTGCTAGGAAAGCGATTGCTGAAAAGGACAAAGGATTGGATGTAGTAGTGGTCGTTGCAGCAATGGGACACACTGCGAAAGAGATGAAAATGATGGTACACCAACTAACTGACGATGTGTCGAAAAGAGAATTAGATGCAGTTTTGTCAACTGGCTCTCAATTATCTAGTGCTTTATTTGCCATCGCTTTGCAGGAAGCAGGCTATGAGGCTGTATCTCTAACTGGATGGCAAGCTGGTATACATACGGATGGTATGTATCGACATGCTCGTATCGACTATATAGATATTAGTCGTATGGAAGAACATTTTGCACAGGGACAAATTGTGGTTATTGCTGGAGAACAAGGGATTGACGAAGTGCACAATATCACCACGCTTGGGAAAGGTGGAGCTGAAACAACTGCTGTTGCACTTGCCATAGCGTTGGAAGCGGAGAGAGTAGATATGTATACAAATGTGGACGGTGTTTATACAGCAGATCCACGATATGTTCCCAATGCCCAAAAGCTTCAAGAAATTTCCTATGATGAAATGTTGGAATTATCGAATTTAGGGTCTCATATCATACATCCTCGTGCGGTGGAGTTAGCGAAGAAATTTCAAATGCCTGTTATTATACGTTCAAGTTTAATAGAATCAGTAGGCACTTTATTGAAGGAGGAAGTGGAAATGGAAAAAAATTTAGTCGTTCGTGGTGTTGCATTTGAATCAGATATTATTCGTTTAACAGTAGGGTATGATGCTTTTTCCAATGCTTCATTAGCAGATATATTTACGGTTCTTGCAGAGAACCGTATTAATGTAGATATTATTGTCCAAGCCATTATTGATGGGTTGAAGCCAACTGTATCGTTTTCCATTTTAAAAGAGGAATTTGCGGAAGCATTACGTGTTTTAGAGGATAGTAAATTATCACTTGGATTTAGTTTTGCTGATTTCGAAATTGGACTAGCAAAAGTTTCTATTATTGGTTCAGGGATGGCTTCCAATCCAGGCGTTGCTGCTCGTATGTTTGATCGGTTACGTCGTGAAAATATTCCTGTAAAAATGGTTAGTACTTCTGAAATAAAAGTGTCCGTTGTTGTACCACAGGATGATATGATCCAAGCAGCTAATGCTCTCCATGATGAGTTTAATTTAGAGCAAGCACTTTACATATAATAATAGAAGAAACAGCATTTTATGTAATTGACCGAAATAAAAGGAAGAAAAAAGAAGGATTGTCATCCCATTCTTTAATGGGAAACAATCCTTTTTAATTATTCTGAGGGAATGGTATTCATAATACGTTCTTTAACGTCCCATTTGACTGTAAACATGACGTATTGTTGCTTTTCCCGTTTTTCATTATAGCATTCTGTCAGGTAGCCTTTAGCTAGTTGAATTTGCTCTGCTATAAATCCAGCTTCAAGTTTAAAGCTACGCTGCTTTATTTGAAGAATTTCAGGGTCATTTGTCAACTGGAAAATACGTCCATCCTTTGATTCCTTTATGAGTTCTAATGTACCCCAGCAGGCATCTGCGAAAAATGCGATAAGTTCATCTTGACTTTTACATGGGAACTTGCGAGCAAGCTCTTTACCTGCCCAATAAAGGACGTCATCTTCATGTTTACCGAGTATAGAAGATAGAATATGATCACGAATGATCTCATAGCCAAATGATGAGATTGTAGGAGATGGAGTGTTTAACATTGTTATCCTTCTTTCTTAGAATTTTCTTAAAATTTAACGGTAATAAAGTAATGATAGATTTTTCGAGAAAAAACGACGCATCATGTACTAGATTAGTTCTTTAATAAGCTCTATGAAAAACTCCGAGTTGCCTTGACGCTCGTAGCTCTTGAGAGTACAATAAACATGTCATAATATTGTACCATGATGAAATACACAGTCAATGAAGTATCATTTACAAAATGATGACTTCTTTTGTTGTGCTATTTTAAGTAC